>Ga0116226_10000697_pt1 | contig 28783 bp, 19 predicted proteins | sample S1TSphfallax_FD_89692 | JGI IMG/M metagenome (GOLD analysis project Ga0116226, IMG submission 89692) | Host-associated microbial communities from peat moss isolated from Minnesota, USA - S1T2_Fa - Sphagnum fallax MG | ecosystem: Host-associated > Plants > Peat moss > Unclassified | place: USA...
CCGGCCCGTATCCGACGGAATTCATCGTTCCAGAAAGCCGCGATGCTCAAGGCGGGACCGAGGAGTAACCGACCCGCAAGCGTGGTGTTGGCGACGTGCAATGCCCGAATGACCATGCCGATCCCCTCGACCCGACGCGCGGAGAGATAAAAAGACTCGGGATCGACATCCGGAACCGTGAGGTAGCGGCCGCCATAGCGGTGATGGCGCAGATGCGAATCGCGATAAACCGCGTAGGGAATCCACAGCGCCAGCGGCGCACAGGCAAGCGTGGCATTGACGGCGCGCCAGGGCGTCGGATGATCGTGGATCGTCTCGTGCTGCAAGGAGCCGTACCAGGCGAGCAGGAGACCCAACACGGGGGCCGCGAACAGCAGCCGCAAGTCGGCATAAAACCAGGTCACGAGGAAAAAGCCGGCGTAGATCGAGAAAGCAACCGCCAGTGTCGGCAGTTCGATCGGATCGGCCTGAGCCGTGGGGCCGCGCTGCATTCGTCTTCGGCTCATATCATCCTAAGATACCTGCCCCTACGACAGAAGAAAATGGCATTGGCCGCGCGAAGTGCGGCCCACGGCGGGAAATGAGAAGTTAAATCTCGCAATTGCGACTTCTTGGCCGGAAATCGCCGCGGAATCGTTCGAGTCACACTATCGACATGCGAATTCAGTCTAAGGCGAAGCGCACGCGAAAGGCGTAACAAGAGCCCACCGGCCTGCCGTCTTTCGTGCTCGGCCGATGCGTGCACTCATGCGGTGCAAGCGGCAGGTCTCAGGCGTTAGAATAGCGTGTCATTCTCACCCGCACCGGAGATCTTCATGCCCACCGCCTTCGTCCTCAACGGGAAGCCTACGCAACTGGACGCCGACCCGACCATGCCCCTGCTCTGGGCCGTGCGCGAACTGGCCGGACTGACCGGCACGAAATTCGGCTGCGGCATGGCTCAATGTGGCGCCTGTACGGTGCATTTGGAGGGACAGGCGATCCGCTCCTGTGTCACGCCGCTCGCGGCGGTCGCGGGCAAGCACATCACGACGATCGAGGGCCTGCACGGCAAGCCGGCGAAGGCGGTCCAAGCGGCCTGGGTCAAGCTGCAGGTGCCCCAGTGCGGTTACTGTCAATCCGGACAGATCATGTCCGCGACGGCCTTGTTGACCAAGAACACCGCACCGACCGATGCGGATATCGACGACGCGATGAGCGGCAACATTTGCCGCTGCGGAACCTATGCGCGCATACGCGCCGCGATCCACGCCGCCGCCGCCAGCTTGGAGGTCTGAACCATGGCTGCCAACTCCAAGGATCTCCTGCCCGTCGCCGGACGGTCCTCCCGGCGCGCCTTCCTGCAGGCGGCCGGCGCCGCGGCCGCGGCGCTCACGATCGGCTTCGAATGGAGTCTCTCCGGACGGCGCGCCCTCGCCGCCGGCGCGGCCACGACCCCGGGTGATGCCGGCTTCGCGCCCAATGCCTTCTTGCGCATTGGCAGCGACGACAGCGTGACCATCATTGCCAAACACCTGGAGATGGGCCAGGGCACGTATACCGGCATCGCCACGGTCTTGTCCGAGGAATTGGATGCGGACTGGTCCAAAGTCCGCGTCGAAAGCGCACCGGCCGATGTGAAACGCTACGCCAATTCTGCCTTCGGGATGCAGGGCACGGGCGGCAGCTCCGCGATGGCCAACTCTTGGACCCAGCTACGCGAAGCCGGCGCCAAAGGGCGCGCGATCCTGCTGGCCGCGGCCGCTCAGCAATGGCAGATCCCGGTGAGCGAGTTGCGCGTCGAGCGCGGCGTCGTCTACGGACCCGGAGATCGGCATGCGAGCTTCGGCGCACTCGTGGCAACGGCCTCGACGCTGCCGGTGCCGGAAACCGTCGCCTTGAAAAACCCGTCTCAGTTCAAACTGATCGGACAAAAGCTTCCGCGCGTCGATGCGGTCGCGAAATCGAACGGCACGGCCCAGTTCACGATCGACTTCAGCCTGCCCGGGATGCTGGTCGCGCTGCTACAGCGCCCGCCTCTGTTCGGCGCCGCTGTAAAGAGTTTCGATGCCACGCAGGCGCTGGCGATTCCGGGCGTCGTCAAGGTCGTGCAAGTGCCGGGCGGCGTCGCGGTCATCGCGAAGGGTTTTTGGGCTGCCAAGCAGGGACGCGATGCGCTGAAGATTCAATGGGACGAAACCCGGGCGGAGAAGCGCAGCTCCACGGCGATCATGGCCGAATACCACGAACTCGCCGACAAGCCGGCCGCCTCCGCACGCAAGGACGGCGATGCAGTCCGGGCAATCGCCGGCGCCACGAAGAAGATCTCCGCGAGCTATGAGTTCCCCTATCTCGCGCATGCGCCCATGGAACCGCTCGATGCCGTCGTCAAACTGAGCGCCGACCGCTGTGAGATTTGGGCAGGCGACCAATTTCAAACGATCGACCAGGCGAACGCCGCGCGGACCGCGGGTCTCGAAGCCGCCCAAGTGAGCATCCATACGCTCTATGCCGGCGGCAGCTTCGGTCGCCGCGCGAATGTTTACTCGGATTACATCGTCGAGGCGGTGTCCATCGCCAAGGCGTATGGCGCCGACGGAACACCGATCAAGTTGCAGTGGACGCGCGAGGACGACATTCACGGCGGTCTGTACCGACCGCTGTACGTCCACAAACTCGAGGCGGGTCTCGACGAGGACGGTGGGCTGGACGCCTGGCGGCACGTAATCGTGGGCCAGTCGATCATGGGGGGTGGCCCCTTCGCCGCCATGGTCAAGAACGGCATCGACCCGACCTCGGTCGAGGGCGCGGCAAACCTCCCCTATGACGTGCCGAACATCCAGGTCGACCTCGCCACCACGACGACCGGCGTACCCGTGCTTTGGTGGCGCGTCGTCGGCAGCTCGCATACGGCATTCGCCGTGGAGAGCTTCATCGACGAAGTCGCCCATGCGGCGGGCAAGGATCCTTACGAGTTCCGACGCAAGCTGCTCGCGCACGAGCCGCGCATGCTCGCGGTGCTGGATCTGGCAGCCGAGAAGTCGGGCTGGAGTTCGGCGCCTCTGCCGGCCGGCAAGGGACGCGGGATCGCGGTCGCGGAAGCCTTCAACACCTATGTGGCCCAAGTCGCCGAGGTCACGGTCGGCGCCGACGGCAAAGTGCATGTGGATCGCGTCGTCTGCGCGGTGGATTGCGGGACCCCGATCAATCCCGACATCATCACGGCACAGATGGAGGGCGGCATCGGCTTCGGTCTCGGCGCCGTCCTCTATGGCGAGATCAGCATGCAGGATGGCCGCGTCGAGCAGAATAACTTCGACGGCTATCGCGTTCTGCGCATGAAAGAGATGCCCCGGGTCGAGGTTCACATCGTGGCCTCCACGCTGCCGCCGACCGGCGTCGGCGAACCCGGCGTCGCTCCGATCGGACCTGCGGTGGCCAATGCCCTGTTTGCCGCCACCGGCAAGCGGGTGCAGACATTGCCGTTCGCGAAAGGCGGATTCGCGTAAACCTTGCCCGGCCGCGCGCAAAGCCCCGGCCGGGCCTTTCCCACCCAGCGGGCCAGCAGGCGGGCGGCCGACTGCTTCGTTTGTGACGAGTTGAACAATTCCTCGGGGCGAAGGCCTCACTTTTGCCGCGCGCCGCCGTTACCCGTGTAATCGAAACCACCACGGGTCCGGAAGATCAATGCAGGGTGCCTACAACCTTTGGCTGGTCGCCCTGTCGATCTGCATCTCGATGCTCGTGTCCTATGTGGCGATCTGCCTGAGCATACGCATCGCGGCGAGCACGCCGGCGCTCGCCCGCTTCTGGTTCGTCGGCGGCGCCCTGAGCATGGGCCTCGGCATCTGGTCCATGCATTTCATCGGGATGCTCGCGTTTTCGCTGCCGATCGAACTGCGCTACGACCCTTGGCGGACTCTGTACTCTCTGGGTGTCGCCGTATTGACCTCGGGCTGCATCCTTTGGATCCTCGGCGGTCCGCAGCCGCGCCGGGGGTATCTGGCGTCGAGCGCCGTGCTCGTGGGCACGGGCATCTCGGTCATGCACTACCTCGGAATGAGTGCGATCCTGATCAGACCAGCCATTCAGTACGCTTCCCCCATCTTGCTGCTCTCGCTGTTGATCGCCTACGCCGCGGCGTACGCCGCGCTACGGCTGGTGCTCTACATCCGATTCGAGGGCTCGCGGCAGCCGAAACCGCAGCGTGGCCTCGCCGCAGCGGTCCTCATGGGCGCGGCGATCAGTGGCATGCACTACACCGGCATGGCGGCGGCCCATTTCGGTCAGGGAGCCGTTTGCGTCGGTGGCTTGTCCTTGGACAGTCGCTGGTTCGGGGTCTTGATCGCGATCCTCGCGATCGCCCTGTTGGTGATCGTTCTTGTCACCGCTGTCTTCGACGCGCATTTGCAATCGCATGCAGCCGCTCAGGCCGCGCGCCTGCTCGTCCTCAACGACGACTTGCAACTGCAGGCGGCCAGAGCCCGTACCAGCGAGGAACGCCTGCGCCAGATCGCCGACAGTCTGCCTGCGATGATCGCCTATTGGGATGAAAACGGAATCTGCCGATTCGCCAACCAGGCGCACTTCGACCGCTTCGGCCTGCGGCCCGACCAAATCGAGGGGCTGTCCGCCGAGCAACTGTTCGGAGAAAACCTGGACGACGCTCTCTATCGGCGCATCGAGGCGACGCTGCGCGGCGAGCGGCAAGCCTTCGACCGCAGCGTCACCGACGCGCGTGGCAACGTGACTCACTGGCAATGCGAATATCTGCCGCATCGTATCGACGATCGTGTCATCGGCTTTTATGCCTTGGTCGTCGACGTCACGCAGCGCAAGTCCGACGCGGATCGGCTGGCGCGACAGGAAGCGCTGTCAGCCGCGGCGAGCCGCATGGGTGAAATCGGTGCTTGGATCCTGGAACGCGACGCCCCTGGCGTCGTTTGGTCGGACATGGTCTATCGGATTCATGATCTGCCCGTGGGAGAAATGCCGACGCTCGAGACCGCGCTCGAATTCTATCCAACCGAGTCACGCTCCGTGATCGGGGATTGTGTCACGCGGGCGTTCGAGGAAGCGCTCGGCTTCGACGTAGTCACGCCGCTCATCACCGCGACCGGACGACAACGCTGGGTGCGTGCGATCGGCGAGCCGCAGGTCTCCGAAGGCCGCTGCGTGCGCATCATCGGGGCGTTTCAGGACGTCACGGATTCCCGTCAGGCTGAGGAAGCCCTGCGGCTTGCCAAGGAAGCCGCGGAGTCGGCCAATCAGGCTAAATCCCAGTTCCTGGCGAACATGAGTCACGAAATCCGCACCCCCTTGAACGGCGTGATCGGCATGACCGGTCTGCTGCTCGAGACACCGCTCAATCCACAGCAGCGCGAGTACACGGAGATCGTCCGCTCGAGCGGCGGACTGCTCCTCTCTCTGATCAACGACATTCTGGATTTTTCGAAAATAGAAGCCGGCCATCTCGAACTCGAATCCATCGATTTCTCGCTGCAAGAGGTCATCGAGGACGCAGTCGACACGATCGCGCTGCGAGCCGCCGAAAAGGATCTCGATCTGCAAATCGTGTTCGACCCGCAGGCGCCAGACCGGTTTCGCGGCGATCCAACCCGCATCCGCCAGATCTTGTTGAATCTGCTCAGCAATGCCGTGAAGTTCACCGAGCGCGGCGAAATCACCCTCAGCGTGCGGGCGACTGCGGTCGGGAGAACGCATACGAACCTCCGACTGGCAATCCGGGACAGCGGCATCGGCATTCCCGCGGAAAGAATCGGCATGCTGTTCGCGCCCTTCATCCAGGCGGACAGCTCCACGACGCGCAAATTCGGTGGCACCGGCCTTGGACTGGCGATCTCCCGACACCTGGCCGAGGCCATGGGTGGCAGCATCGAGGTGGACAGTGCGGTCGGCAACGGCTCGACGTTTCAACTGCTGCTGTGCCTTCCACACGGTCACCGCGGGCCGTCGAGCGCATACGTCGGCAGGCTGTCCGGCGTCGACGTGCTGATCGTCGCCGGCAATGCCGCGCACCGTCTGCGGCTCGCGCAGCAATTGGCCACGGAAGCCTGCGCTACGCACCTCGCCGAATCTGCGGCAGATGCCGAAGAGCTCTACCGCCGGCTCTTGTCGTCCGACCGGCCACCGGCGGTCGTCGTGATGGCGGTCGAAGCGTCGACGCCGGAGAAAGATACCGTCTCGCTGGCCGCAAGACTACGAAGCGTGGCCGCGCGGCCGCCGGTGCTGATCCTGCTCGCACCACTCGCCGGGGGCATCCCCGAGTCAGCCGTGGGCCTCATGGACAGCGTGATGATCAGACCCGTGAAGACCCGGGCGCTCGTCGATGCCGTGCTGCGACTGACGCAGCGCGCAGAGCCTGCGCAGAGCAGTGCGGGAACCGGCGCAGAGCAACGGCACTTGAATGGGGTGCGCATCCTGCTCGCCGAGGACAATCCCGTGAACCAAAAGCTGGCCATCCACCTGCTGGGGCAGCTGGGCGCCGCGGTCCGGCTGGCGGGCAACGGCGTCGAAGCGCTCGAGGCTCTGCGCACGGCCGATTTCGACGTCGTGATCATGGATTGTCAGATGCCGGTCATGGACGGCTATGAAGCAACGCGCAGGCTGCGCAGCGCCGACAGCGGTGTACGCGATCCGCAGATACCGGTCATTGCCTTGACCGCGCATGCGCTCGCGACCGATCGCGCCAAGTGTCTGGCCGCTCAGATGGACGATCACCTGACCAAGCCGATCGATCCCCAACTCCTTCGTCAAAGCCTGCAAAAGGCACTCCTCGTGCGCAGCAAACGGCCCGACGACACGATGCCTGCCCACACGATCCACGGTGACCCGATGCCTGCCCATACGATCCACGGTGACTCGATGCCTGACGACCCGATGATCGCCGTCGACCAAGCTTTCCAGCCTGGGCCCTTGCTCGACATCGCGGGTAACGATCGCGACTTTGCGCTCGAACTGATCGAAGTCTTTTCGAGTTCGGGTCGCGACACCCTGCAACGCATTGTCGCCGCCGCGGCCGGCGGCATGGATGCCGTAGTCTTGCAGCGTCTCGCGCACAGCTTAAAGGGCTCGGCCGCTGCCGTCGCGGCGGGACCCGTGGCGCACGCCGCCACGGTCCTCGAGCGCGCCGCCGGTACGCGGGAAGTCGATGGTGCGGTTCGCAGCCTCTGCGCGGCGTTCGAACGGACGCTCAGCGCCTGGGAACGGAGTGGATGGAAGTCCGAAACGAGCCCCCATGGTCGCTGACGACCGCTGCCAGCGTCTCGGCGAGATAGGGACCGAAAGTGGGGTCGCACCAGATGTGGTAGGCCCGCCCCTCGGCCCGCTCCTCCAGCAGCACGAGCACGGCCACGCCTACCATCATGGTCATGACGATAGGATGAGCTTGCGGGCTCAGTGAGCCGAACGCTACGTTGCACATCTCGGCGAGCACGGCATCGCAGCCGGCGCCGGCGAGCACGAATCCCCAGTCCTCGCGCAGCACCGGGTAAACGCCGGCGGGCCGTTCATGCAACGCGGACACCAGGCCGGCGATCACGCCCGCGGGGCTCGCTTCGTCGAAAAAGAATTCGCTGGCGCCCAGCCGCGCGATCAACAGCGCAGCGGCGTCCGGCGCCGCTGCGGGCTTGGCAACCCAGGTATTGGACGCCGTGGGTATCGAGAGTCCTTGCGCCATCAGCCATTCGGCAGCGCGCGGGCCTTTGACGTCGAAGCGCTCCCGGTCACGACGCAGCGTCAGCTCCACGGCGCTCATGCTTGCGCCACGACCGGCGCAACGCGGGTGCCCTGTTCCACGGCCGTCACCCGCTGTCGCTCGTTCTTCGGATCATAAAATGGCGTCGGCGCAACCCGCGCACGAACCAGCTCACCCGCCTCGATCCGGATCGTCAACTCACGGCCCTGCACCGCGAGTTCGGGCGCGAGCATCGCCAGACCAACCACCTTGTTCAAGGTGCGCGAGCGCACGATGCTCGTGACCCGCCCGGCAATCGCGCCGTCGGCGATGATCAAATGACATTCCTTCGGAATCCGCGACTCGTCGAGGATTTCGATGCCGACCAAGACCTGGCGCGGGGCCCGCGTCTGCAAAATCTTCAGGCTGCGCTGGCCGATGAAAAACCGCTTTTTCATGTTGACGGCCCACATCGCATTCGCCTGAATCGGATCGGTCAGGCCGTCGGTGTCCTGGCTGACGATCAAATGCCCCTTCTCGAGGCGCAGAACGCGTTGCGCTTCGACGCCGAACGGCCGCCCGCCGGCGGCGCTGAGTGCCGCGGCCAGCGCCTGCCAGACGACGGCCGCGTCACGTGCCGCGACATGAATCTCAAAACCCAGTTCGCCGACGAAACCGACTCGTAGCAGGCGCGCCGGCGCCCCGGCAACCGTCGCCTCGCGCACACCCAAAAACGGAAACGCGGCGTCGCTCAAATCCGTATCGGTCAGGGCCTGCAGCAAGCCGCGCGACGCCGGGCCGGCGAAGTTGAACGCGGCACGATGGCCGGTCACATTGACCAAACCACAGTCGAGACCCCAGAGTGCGTTCAAGCGCAGCAACTCGCGAAACACGGTGGCCGCACCGCTGGTCGTCGTCGTGAAATAGTAGGCCTCGGCGTGCAGGCGTGCGATGACGCCGTCATCGATGATCACGCCCGCCTCGTCGAGCATCAGTCCGTAACGGGTCATGCCGACGCGCAGCGTGGAATAATTGCCGGCATAGACGCGATCGAGGAACTCCGCGGCCTGCGGACCGTAGATCTCGATCTTGCCGAGCGTGCCGACATCGATGAGCCCGACGCGCTCGCGCACCGCCGCAACCTCGGCGGCGATGCTCTCGGCGCGCGATTCGCCTTCCACGGCATAGTATTCGGGACGCCGCCAATTGCCCGCGGGCATCCAGACAGCGCCCAAGACGCTGTGCGCCGCATCCACGGGCGTGCGTCGCTCGGCGTTGAATCCTCTGCCGGCGAGCAGCTTCAGAGGAACCGGATGATACATCGGCCGCGCGGTCGTGAGCCCCAAGGACTGCAGCGGCAGTTTGCGTGCCCGGGCGAGGATCCGCAGCGCGTTCATGTTCGAATGCTTGCCCTGCGAGGGGCCCATGCCGACCGTGCTGTAGCGCTTCAAGAGCTCGCTCGAATCGAATCCTTCTTGAACCGCGTTCTCGAGATCCTTGACCTGGAGGTCTTCGTCGAAGTCGACGAAATTCTTGGCCGAAGGATGATCGATGATTGGAAACGGGTGCGAGGGACAGCGCTCGGACGGCGTGAGCACGACGGTATTCGCCATCGAGTCGGGCAGCCCTTCTGGGGAACCGAAACCAGCATGCGCGGCCGCATCGGCGCCGGCCCGACGGCCGTCCGCGAGGCGCGGATAGAAATCATAGACACCGTTCAGACGTCCGGCTGCAAAGAGTCCGGCGGGCAGTTGATCCGGGACGAACTGCTGCAAAGCATCGACGAATCGTGTCGTTCCACCCGCTTGCAGCAGCAGTTGCGCAGCCGCCGCCCAACCAACGCTCATGAGCACGCAGTCGCAATCGATGCGCTCGCGCGCCTCGGCGCTGATGGAACCGAGTGCATCGAGCGGCGCGATCTGCAGTGCGGCGACCGCCCCGTCGGCACCGGCAACCGCTTCGAGCGGCGCTCTCCCGGTCACAATGCGCACACCGAGGGCCGCACAAGACTCTACGGTCTCGCCGCCGCCGTGATTGGCGCGCAGATCGATGATCGCGGCCACGTGCACGCCGTGAGCCTGCAGTTCGAGGCAGGCGGCATACGCTTCCCAATTTCCCGCGACGATCACGACGCGCCGTCCCGGCGCGACTCGATAGCGCGTCAGCAGCCGCAGGGCCGCCGAGGCGAGCAGGATCCCAGGCAAATCATTGTTACGAAACACCGCCGGCTGCTCGATGACCCCGGTGGCGAGCACGACCGCGCGCGCACGCATCTTCGTGAGGCGGGTCGGCTCGGATAAGGCCACCCAATGATCCGCGTAATAGGCTGCGGCATAGGTGGAGCAAAGCACCTCGATGGAGGTCGACTGCGCAACGCGGTCGAGCAGCGAGCGCAAGCTCGCCCGGTCCTCGCTGGGCGTGGCGAGAGAGCCGCCCGCGCTGCCGCCCAGGCGTGCTGATTCCTCGACGAGCGTGACGCGCGCGCCCATGCGCGCCGCCTCCAAGGCCGCGGCGAGCCCGCTGGGTCCGGCGCCGATCACGAGCACGTCGCAAAAGCCGTAGCGCTTGGGCGTGGCCGCACGTTTTGCCCCGAGATCCACGCTGCCCAAACCCGTCAGGCGGCGGAACATGGTCTCCCAGCGCGGGAACCAGCGCTTCGAATGAAATGCCTTGTAATAAAAGCCGACCGGCAGGAAACGGGCGAACAGCCCCAAGAATCGCGCCCGGTCGGCGCGCAGACCGCCGAAGGTATTGACGGCGCTGACGCGCATGCCCTCACGCAAGCGCGTGACGTCGCCGCGCACGTTCGGCACGCCGTCGACCTGGAACAGGACGTTCGCATCGTGATTCGCGAACGACAGGAGGCCGCGAGGCCGGTGATACTTGAAACTGCGGCCGAGCACGACGACGCCGGCCGCAGCGAGAGCCGAGGAGATGGTGTCACCCGCGAAGCCGGTGTAGCTGCGGCCTTCGAATTCGAAATGCAGCACCACCGAGCGATCGAGCCATTCCTCTCGCCGCGCTTCGAGTCGTTGCATCATGCCGATGGATCCACAGCCCGTGGCGTCGCGGCGCCCCAGCCCGCGCGCACAGCCTCGACCGGCAGCGTCGCCACCACCACGTCGCGCAGCGTGTCACGCTGGGCGATGAACCAGTAGCCGGAAGCCAGGTGACACCACCACTCGTATTTCACGCCCGGTGAGCCGGATCGGTTGAAGACGTAGGCGGACCACTCGGCATCGCTGCAGCTGTCCGGATCGGGCATGGTCCGCACCTCGCCCCCGTAGGCGAACTCGGAGACCGGCCGGGGACCGTTCAGCGGGCAGACTAGGATTTTCATCAGTGCCCCACGGACGCCGCGCCCTTCTCGCCCGTCAGCTGATAGTGCGCGAAGCGGTCCATCGTGAAGCCGTCGATCAGGGGATGATTGCGACCCGTCGCGACCGTGTGACTCATGGTCTTGCCGCATACGGGGGTCGCCTTGAAGCCCCACGTACCCCAACCCGCATCGAGATAAAATCCTTCGACCGGCGTCGTGCCCATGATCGGCGCGAAGTCCGGGGTCATGTCGGCGAGCCCCGCCCATTGGCGATTGACCTTGACCTCGCCGAGGAAGGGGAACATGTCCAGCATGTGCGCCGCCAGGCCTTCGACGAAATCGAGTGTCGAACGGGTTTGATGCAGCTCATAGGGGTCGAGGGACGCCCCCATGACGAGTTCACCGCGCGCCGTTTGCGAGACATAAACGTGCAAGGAGCCCGACACGATGATCGGATCGAGCCAGGGCTTCACGGGCTCGGAAACCATGGCCTGCAGCGGATGAACGTAGATCGGCGTATGGAGCCCCACCATGTCGAGGATGCGCGGGGTGAAGCCGGCGACCGCACAAAGCACGCGCGACGTGGCGATCGAACCCCGGGTCGTGTCGACGCCGACGACCCGGCCGCCCTCGACACGGATGCCGGTCACTTCGGTTTGCTGATGGATCTCGACACCACGCCGATCCGCGCCGCGACCGTAGCCCCACGCGACCGCGTCGTGACGTGCGATCGCGCCGGGTTCATGAAACAAAGCCCCGAGGATGGGCGCGTGGCCGCCGCAACTCATGTCCATCATTGGCAAGGCACGCTGCACGAAGGCCGCGTCGACGGCCTCGGAACGCACGCCGAAATGTTTGTTCACCTCGGCACGCCAGCGCATCGTGCGCATGGCCGCATCCGTGTGGGCGAGCGTGAAGTGTCCGCGCGTGGAATAGAATAAATTGAGGTCGAAGTCGGTGGCGAGGTCCTGCCACAGGCGCACGCTCTCGTCGTAAAACTTCACGCCTTCGGGCGTCAGATAATTCGAGCGGATGATCGTCGTGTTGCGGCCGGTGTTGCCGCCGCCGATGTAACCCTTCTCCAGGACCGCCACGTTGTAGATGCCATGATCACGCGCCAGATAGTAGGCGGCCGCGAGTCCGTGCCCCCCGGCACCGATGATGACGACGTCGTAGGCGGGTTTCAGCGTGTCGTGACGCCGGAACATGCGCGGCTCGGGGTGCTTGCGCGACAGACCGAAGCGCAATAGACGATAAGGCATCGGTAATTATAAGCACACTGCTTAACTGAGGAGCAACTCAGATTGCGTAATATGCAAGCCGCGGCCGCATCCGCAACCACCGGGCGGCGACCGTTTATTCCTCTTCAAGAGGATAAGGTCCCTGGCCTCCCTCGGCGATGAACCGGTCGATGCGTGCGCTCAGCACCGGTATGGGGGCAGCGCTCAGTTCGAGCACGGTGTCGTGGAAAGCGCGCAGGTTGAACTTCGACCCAAGCGCGGACTCCGCCTTGGCGCGGGCCTGCCAGATCGCGCGCTCACCGAGGTAATACGCCAAGGCCTGGCCGGGCCTCGCGATATAGCGGTCGACCTCATATTCGATCTCGTGATCCGACAAGGCGGTGTTCTCGCGCAGGTAGGCTTGCGCCTGGTCCCTCGTCCAGCCTTGCGCATGCAAGCCGGTATCGACCACGAGGCGCGCGGCGCGCCAGCGTTGGTAACTCAACATACCGAAGCGCTCGTAGGGAGTCTCGTACATGCCCATCTCCACGCCGAGGCGCTCACAATAAAGGGCCCAGCCCTCGCTGAAGGCGGCGATCGAGACCTTGCGGCGAAAATCGGGCTGATTGATGTTTTCAAACGCGAGCGGAATTTGGAATGCGTGTCCGGGTGCTGATTCGTGCAGCGTCAACGCGCGCAGCGCGTAGAGCGGTCGCGACGGCAGCGCACTCGTGTTCAACATGAAGCCCCAAGGCCCGCCTTTGGCGGCCGGATAGAACGGTGCGAGTTCGGGCGGCACCGGCGTGATCGCGAATCGGGCGCGCGGTAGATGTCCGAAATACAGCGAGACCTTGGCGTCGAACTGCTTGGTGATATAGGCGGCTTCCTTGATTAGTTGCAGCGGCGTCGTGGCGTAGAAACGCGGATCGGTACGCAAAAATTGCAGAAAAGCCGGTAGATCGCCCTGGAAGCCCACCTCGGACATCACCGCTTGCATTTCGGCCCCGATCGAGGCGACCGCCGCGACGCCGATCGCATGAATTTCGTAAGGCGACAGATCCACGGTCGCGAACTCGCGGATCTTCGAGCGGTAATAAGCTTTCCCGTCGGGCAGCGCTTCGGCGGCGAGACTGACGCGGGCATTCGGAATGTAGACGTCGCGTACGAAGCTGAGCAGGCGCTGGTGCGCGGGAATGACGCCGTCACGAATGGACGCGATCGCCGCCGCCCGCAAGGCGGCCTGTGACGCGGCAGGAATCTGCGCCGGCATGGCCTGAAACGGCGAGTAGAACACACAGTCCTCGGGGCTTTTGGCCTCGGCCACCTCGGCGATCGTGCTGTCGCGACCCTGTAGCGTGACCCGCGGCGGCGTGAAGCCGCGCGCGAGGCCGGCGCGCATGTTGATGATCTGGTCTGCGTAATAGCGCGGGATCTGGTCGAGCATCGCGAGAAAATCGCGATATTCCGCCTCGCTCTTGAGCGGCCGTCGCGCGACCGCGGCCAGATCACTCCAGAAGCCCCCCTCCGCGCTCAGGGGCTTCTCGTATTCCCGGAACCTTTGCGCGTTCAGCAGCGCGTCGATCTGGGCACGGTAGATCCCGTAATTAATGCGATCTTCGGCAGAGAGGCGCCCAGGATGGATGGCGTCGAGCGAGCGCATGACCGCGGCGAGGTAGGCGGTTTGACCAGCCTCGCCCGCGGCACTGACGTCCGGCAAATAGGGTCGCACGCTGGTCGCGTCGTCCTCGTCGGGCGCGACATGCCGTTCCCGCCACTGCCATTCGCTGCGATAGATCTGCGCGAATCGCTCGTCCTCCGTTCGCGGCGCGGTATGCCCCAAGGTCGACAGGGAGAGCAGCGCCCAGCAAGCGAGGATGAGTCGGCCTTTATTCAATGGGAGTACACGACTTTGCCGCCGAACATCGTCCAGACGACGCTCGCGTCCTTGAGCTCCTCGGCGGGCACGGTCGCCACGTCGCGATCGACGAGTACGAGGTCCGCGCGCTTGCCCGGCGCGAGCGTGCCGATCTGGTCGAGCTGATCCAGCACGCGGGCGGCATTACGCGTGTAGGCGTATAGCATGGCCTCGCGCGGCATGCGCTGGGTCGCGTCGAGAACGCCCAGAGGTCCACGGCGCGTTTCGGCCTGATAAATGGCCTCGAAGGGATTGGCCGTGCTGACCGGCCAGTCGCTCGCGCCCGCGATGACCGCGCCGTTGTCAAGCAATGAACGCGCCGGATACATCCAGCGGTAGATCTCCGGATCGAGATAGGGCTGGGCGGTGTCCACCGTCAGCGGATCATCGACCGCCCAGAGCAACTGCAGCGCGGCGAACACATGCAGCTGGGCAAAGCGGGGAAAGTCGACCGGATCGACGAATTGTGCGTGGGTCAGCGTGTCCGGCAGTGTGTTGCCCGGATTTGCGGTGCGGGCTGCCTCGAAGGCATCGAGTGCCGCTTTGACCGCCAGATCGCCGATGGCATGAATGTGGACGAGCAGACCGCGGCGATTCGCCTCGGCGACCAGCAGGTTCAATTTCGCCGGCGTGAACAACAAGCTGCCGGAGCGACCACTATTGCGATAGGGCTTGGTGAGTGCGGCAGTCTGCGAGGGAAATTCAACGACGCCGTCGGCGAACACCTTCAGACCCACGATCTGAAAATTCGGGATATCAGCGTATTTCGCGCGCAGCGCTTCGACGACATCGATTTGTTGAAAGCCGAGATCCGGTTTGACCACCGGATAGGCGACGACGTGGGCGGTCAATTCACCGTTGCGTCCAAGGGTTTCATAGACCGGAATGAAGCCCGGCTCGTCGACCCTCGCCGGCACCGCGCCACCGACCACGCCGGCGACGGCCGCATCCAGCCAACCGGTAATACCCAGGCCATTCATGTAATGCACGGCGGCCCGGCCCGCGGCGAGCATCGTTTCGGTGGAAGGCGGAGGCAGGCTGCGATCGAGCTTGGTCAGCCCCGCATCGACGACGAAGCCGTTGGGTTCCAACTTGGCAGTGGCACCAAAATGATGCCGATCCTCGACGGACAAGGTCCGCAGGTACTTGGCGGTGATGCCCGCCCGCGTGCGCGCGAGCCGATTGGCCCAGGCCGTATGTCCGTCGGAGCCGAACAGCACGATCGGCTGCCGGGCGAATTGCCCACTACTCAGGGCCGATTCGATTTCCTCGGCATGCGACCAGTAGCTCAGATCGAGGCCATAAATCACGAGGACGTCGCCGACACGGCTCGTATTCTGGGTCAGCTGCTCGCCGACGAAGGCCACGAGCTTGGGCACGGAACCGCTGGTGTCGGGAAACTGCGCGTCGATCAGCGTCAACCCGCCAGCGATAGGATGCGAGTGCGCGTCGATCATCCCGGGCATCAGGAATTTGCCCTCGAGATCGACCAAGTTCGCGCCCGGTCCCGCGGCCGCCTCGACGGCGGCGCGTGCACCCACGGCGAGGATGCGATCGCCGCGAATCGCGACCGCCTCGGCGTAAGGATGTTCGGGCTCGGCCGTGAAGACCTGCGCATCATAGAACACGGTCGTGGGAGCTGCCGTGTCCCCAGCCGCGTCGGCACCGGGCGAGGCCTCAGCGCAGCGTATCGCCGGGATAGAAAGGCAAACGGCAGCGAGGCCGGCCGCAGCCGACGCTCTCCAATAGGCGCTATTCAATGAGGACTCCCAGGATTGCAGCAAGATTTTTGCGGGAGGCGCGATTCTAGTCTGACGCGGCTCCGTGCGTCATCCCGAATGCCACGCCCTTCATCGAGCGCCAGACTGGGACAGCCGCGCTTATCAGACCGCACTTGACATGAACTGTAAATGCGAATTACTCTCATTCGCAGTTTCATATTGGATGATCTGTCGACGATGAAGAATGGCGAAATGCAGAGGATCTCGGGGCTATACGGGATCGGTGACGGACCCTCTCGACGCACAAACCGCGCAGCACTGCTCTCCAGCTGGTTGTTGGGAACCCTGTTACTCCAGTCCTCGCCGGGCATCGCCGCCGGAGGCGATGCCGCCGGCTTCGAGCCGCCCTCCCCCAGCGACGAGCTCGCAGCCATCGTGGTCACGGCACGACGCCAGACCGAGTTGTCTCTGGAAAATGAGCGCCTCGACCGCTTACGCGGCCAGAACCTGCTGCCGCCCTTGGGCGCGACCACCTATACGATCGATAGCCAAGCCGTGGAAGCGCTGCCGCAAGGCAAGAACACACCGCTCGATAAAGTCCTCCTGCAAGCCCCGGGAGTCTCCTATGACTCAGCCATCAGCAATCCGGATTTTCACGTCCGCAACGAATATTCGAACGTGCAGTACCGCATCAACGGCATCCAACTGCCGGACGGGGTGTCCGCACTGGGACCTGTGCTCGAGACCGGTTTCATCGGCAATTTGAATCTGCTCGACGGCGCTCTCCCGGCTCAATATGGACTGCGTACCGCGGGCGTCGTCGACATCACGACGAAAACCGAATTCCTGCCGGGCGGAAACCTCGACCTGTATGGCGGCAGTTGGGCAACCCTCGCACCGAGTGTCGAGTACGGCGGTGAATCCGGACGCACGCAATATTTCGTGACGGCCCGGTATCTGCAAAGCAACCAAGGCCTTGAAAATGCAACGCCTCTGCAGGATCCGATCCACGATCACACGACGCAGCAGAAATTTTTCGGTTACGGTTCGAGTTTGATCGGCGACGAGAGCCGCCTAACGTACGCGGCGGGCGCGTTCGTGGGGCATTTTCAGATCCCGGATGTGGTCGGCGAGACGCCCCTCGGCGACTTCGGCCCCGCCACATTGAGTTCGACCGCACTCAACGAGAACGAAACGGACCGCTTCTTCTTCGCGGTCCTCGCCCTGCAGACGCATACGGACAGTCTCGATACGCAACTCTCTTTGTCCTCACGGTATGCGACGGTCAGCTTCGTGCCCGACGTGTTCGACGATCTGGCATTCAACGATGTCGCAGCCAATGTCATGCGCAAGAGCTTGCTGAACGGCCTGCAGTTCGATCTTGCCGATCGTCTCAGCGAGGCGCACACCTTGCGCGCCGGTCTCGTCGCGAGCGTGGAGAAGACCCAAGTCCAGGACCTCGCGACCGTCCTGCCGCTCGATGGCAACGGGGATCCACTGTCGTCTCCCGTAAGCGTCAACGATTACACGACGAAGACCGGCTGGAACGCCGGTGCCTACGTGCAGGACGAATGGCGGTTGTTTCCCGGCCTCAGCGTGAACGTCGGTCTGCGCTTCGACGAACTGAATCAATTCGTCACGGCAAACCAGCTCAGTCCCCGCTTGACCGTCGTTTACCAGCCATTTTCGGCCACCACCGTGCACGCTGGCTTTTCGCGTTATTTCACGCCGCCGATGCAGGCGCAGGCGACCCCTAGCAAGCTCGGCCTATTTCAGGGTACGACTCAGCAGGCGGTGATTCCTCTCGAGGGCCCGGTGCGACCCGAACGCGCCTCGTACTACGACATCGGCGTCGATCAAGTCATCAGCTCTGCGCTGCGTCTCGGTGTCGACGCCTACGCCAAGCGCTCGACCGATACCCTTGACGACGGCCAGTTCGGTCAAGCCGTGGCGCTCAATGAGTACAATTACGCCCACGGATTCAGCCGCGGCGTCGAGGCAAAACTGGACTATCGGGCCGGTGGGCTGCGGGCTTATGCCAATGCCTCGTACGAGATCACCATGGTCAAGGATGTCATCTCGAACCAGTATCTGATCGACGATCCGGTCGAACTCGCCTATCTGGCGAGCAACTACACCTACGCATCCGACGCCCAGACCGTGACCGCATCCGCCGGTGCGTCCTACCGCTGGCAGACGATGCAGGCGAGTCTCGACGGCATCTATGGCAGCGGCCTGCGGGCGGGTTTCGCCAACGAGCAGCACACGCCCGGCTACACCCAATGGAACGCGGCGATTGCGCGTTATTTCACGCCCTGGGGCGAGGGCAAACCACTCAGCGTCCGTTTGAGCGTGCTCAATCTGTTCGACCACGGTTATCTTCTGCGCGGCGCCACCGGCGTCGGCGAGTTCGCCCCGCAATATGGACCGCGGCGCGGCGTGTTCCTGGACGTGAATGAGGCGTTCTGAACGCTAGATCCGACGGGTGCCGCTGCGCATCGCGGGGCACACGGCGCGGAACCCACCGTTCAGACCCGTTCGCGCGTCAAAGGCCACCGAACCAGTTCTCACCGAGACTCTCCCAATAGCCACCCGAATATTGATTGGTGACTTCGATGGCCGTGATCCATTTGGGATTCTTGTAGCCCAGTTTGGTCGCCATTCTGAGGCGTAACGGGAAACCGAACGGATCCGCCAGGGTCTCGCCGGCATATTCGGTCGCGAGCAGCGTCTGCGGATGCAAGGCTGTCGCCATATCGATGCTGCTGGGGTAGTCGTCGGCGGTCTTGAAGGCGACGTATTTCGCGCTCAAGTCTGCGCCGACGCGCTCGAGGAAACTGCGCAACGTGGGTCCCGACCAGCCGCCGATATAGTCCCAACCTTCGACGCACACGTGGCGAATCACCATCGATCGCTGGGGCAGGGCCGCCAGTTGCGCTGCGGTCCAGGGTCGTTTGTCGGCGATCAAACCCGCAAGCTCCAGTTTCCAGGTCTGCCCATCGACCGGCTTCAGCTTCGTGATGTCGTAATACGCATTGAATTTGGGCGGCTTCAAGATCAACGACTCAGGATAGGTGGGCGCGAGTTTGTTCGGATCGAACAGGGCCGCCTGCACCCGGTCGTTCCAGCGCGAGACCGAGAGCAGCGCCCGGCCGACCGAGGTCGAGTCGCCGACGTCGCAGCCCGTCAGCATGGTCAGCGCACCGAGGGAGAGACCTCCACGCAGCAAGCCGCGCCGTTGCAAGGAGCGGATCAGAGGACGATGGTCGTCGAGGACCGCGGCATCGGGCAGCTTCTTGGGACGAAACGGAGATTTCATGATCTCGCCGCCGGGCGGGGCACACGGGGGCCACCGCTGATCATCGCCCAGAGCGTGCTCGGTACGAGCAAGGACAGCGCGACGTGCACGACCAGAAACCCGACGATCACGCTCATGCCGATGAAATGCTCCAGGCGCACCGCTTGGAAGCCCCCGAGCACGGCTACCTCGGTCGAGAATTGCACGGGCTTCCAGACGAACAAGCCGGTGGCGACCTGCCAGATACCGGCGAGGATCACGACGATATACAAGAGCTTTTGCACCGCGTTGTACACGGTGAGATCCTCGTGCGCGATGCGAAAATGCAGGCTGTCGATGATGGTTACCTTGAGTTCCTGCCAGCGGATCGGCAGGAGACGCTGCTTCAATCGACCGCTCATGATCCCATAGAGCAGATACACCAGCCCGTTGAGCGCCAGCAACCACATGCCCGCGAAATGCCAGAGCAGGCTCGGGGCAGCCCAACTGCCGAGCCGCAGGACCGGGGAAAAGTGAGTGCCGTGAAAAATGACGAAATCGTCGTAGATACCCCAACCGGAGGTGATCATGATGATCATCGCCACGGCATTGGTCCAATGCAGGACGCGCACACCGAGCGGATGCAGGCGAGGCGCGCGCATCGAGGGCTCCGGGTTCGGGTGCAGGTCCGGGGCCACGCTCTCGGGAATCACAGTGCTCATCCTAGCCTCCTGGCGTTCAATGTGCCGGATGCGCCAAACCCATGTGGATCTCCTCGTCGGCCGCAAGCGCGGCAGCATCGCCTGCGACAAAGGTCGGCCGTGCATCGAGCTGCTCGGGCGTGAGATCCACCAACATGAGTTCCTTGCCGACCAGCCCGATCGCAGCGGCCGGCACGGCGATCAGACGCCCGCCGAAGCCGAGAAAGCCGCCGTGTTTCATCACGATCGCGAGCGTTTTCTGCGGCTCGCGAACGACCGCAACGACGGAGCCCAGAATCGGTCGGCTCTCGAGCGGCGCGAGGATCTGCCGACCGATCAAATCCCCGACCCGCACGGGCTGCGGAAAGCGCTGGGCCTGCAATTCGGCGAGATCCGCGTCCGCTGGTGAGGAGGCCTGCGCGTAGCCCGCGGCGCCTGCACAGCACATGGCGAGCGCAATCCATCGACCAGAGGCGGCACGCGGGTGGTTCAGCATCGTCGGATCATAGTCGCAGACCCGGTGCAGCGCGAGTCCGGGATCTGCATCAATAAACCTCGCGTTGGTAGATCCGGGAGTCGGGTCCCGGAAAAACACCGAATGTCGCCAAGCCCGTGGGGCTCGAGAGGGAACTCGAACTGGCGTTCCATACGTATTGCAGCCAGGTCGGCGCGGTAGCCGTCACCGTCACCGCGCCCGAATTGCCGGCCCCGGGCGCCGCAAGAATCAGGTTGAACGTCCCCGAACTTGCCGGAGACGAATATCGGCTCGTCGCAGCCGCAGCGCAGCCCTGGCCGGACGCGCCCGGGCTGCCGGAGTCTCGGACACAGGTCTCGCCGGAATGCAGATTCAATTGGTAGCTGCTGAAGGTAATCGCGGGTGCGGTGGTGCAGGTATCGATCAGGTTGGTCACGAAGCCCTGTGCACTGTTCAGGTAATATTGCGTCGTCAAAGGCACCGGCAGATCCAAGAGCTCCGAGCCGCGGGAATTGCCGAGCACCAGCCTGCCGTAGTACTGGCTGGAGCCGTTGCTGAACTCGATGCCACTGCTCGTGCCAAAGCTCACGGGATTGGTGGCCGCGGCACCGTCCAAATCAATGACGTTGATGGACAAGGCGATGTTCGCGCTGAAGGGCGCAACGGGAGTGCCCCGTGTGAAGCTCAAACCGGTGCCCGCGCTGAAGGTCAAGCTGCCCTGGCCCGCGCCAAGATCGTCGATGACAGGATCAGAAGTCGTTGCGGGCAAGCCAGACACATTCAAGGCAGGACTGGCTGGGGTCGGCGTATAGGTGCGTCCCGTCAGCGACGCATTCGTGAGCCGCATCAGCGAGCCGGTGTAGTTCTGCGCAGTTGCGCCGCCGACGGTCAGGGCCGTGGTGGTGATGACCGGCGCGACCAGGTAGGTAAAGGGCTGACCGACATAACCAAAACCGCTTCCGCCGCTGCCGCAGAAGGTCGCAAACTTCGGGGTATTGACCGTCGTGGCAAAGGCATTCGGAATGAACCGACCAATGTTGCCCGAGGTCGTGCCGGTGATAGCCCCGCTGCCCAGGTAACTGGCGACCGACGGGGTGAGGGTCATGATGCCGACTTCTGGCCAGGAAAAAGCGGTCCCCGTGGCCGCACCGCTGGTAAAGGCGCCAAAGCTTCCCGTGAGGCTGGGATTATGGCCGCTGCTCGGGACCACCAGCGTCGGCGCGAGAGTCACCGTTGGCGGCGATGTCTCCTGGCCGAAATTCGGAGTCGCGCTGCCCAGGAAGTTCTGTGCCGTCACCGTTGCCGTGAATGCTTGACCGGCCGCACCAAAAACGCCCCCCGACGCGCTGCTCGCCCCCGGGTTGGCCAACCCGCTGCTGGTGAGTTTGATGTTCGAGAGTTGCAGCGTGTATGGCTGGACGACGAATTGACTGCTGCCGATCATGTTGTTGGCGGAAGCGGTGCCGTTCAGCAGCGGGATGTTGTACTTGGCAGCGAGGGTGATCTGGCCGGCATCGGTGTACTGCAGCGTGAACGGTGCTTCGGCGTTGCCGGTGGAGAACGTCAGGGGCACCGGGGTGTAGCCGGCAAGGCCCGCATTGGAGTTGGCCGCAATGCTCGTGGTCGTGCCGTTGTTCGTGATCGACAACTTCTGACCCGCGGCACAAGTCGTGGGATTGTTGCACTGAAACCCAAGCCCAATGTTCACGGTAGCGCCACTCGCGAACCATGCGGTGCATGCGCCGGTGTTGGTGTCGGTGCGTATGGCTTGCAGTGCGAGGCTTTGGGTCGAAGTCACGCCTGCCACCTGGGTACCGATGATCGCAGGTGAATTATTGCCATTGGTGATGCGAAACCCGGAAGGAGCGAACGTGATTGCGGGGTCATCCGCCGCGGTCGCGGTCCCGGAAGTGGCCGTCGCGATTCCGTCGGTGACGCGGACGGTCAAGGTTTCAGGGTAGGTATCCCGCAGAAACAACAGGATCACGACGTCGGAGGACGCGAACTGATAGAAGGCGTTACCGGAATTCGCTGCGCCTGCCATGAAAGTTCCGGCGCCGCTGCCGAGAAACCAGTCGCCGTGGCCCGTGCTCGTGCTCAAGTAAATGGTGTTCGTGGTGTTGACGTTGCCCTGAGTGCTGTTTTCCGGCAGTAAGAAGATCGGTTCCGGGTAGCAATTGACCGCGGACCCGATGGGTTCTACTTGATAATGATCCGGCCCGGCCGTGGTCCCGCAGGTCGAGATGTTGCCGATCGCCGTTTGGTTCGGCGAGGACAGCGTCACCGAGTCGCTGCCGGAAAAGGTGATATTGCCGTTGACGGCCAGCAGTCCGGTGATCGCGACGCTGCTGCCGAGGTTGACGCTGCCGCCCGTCCCCGGTCCATAGATCACACCCGACAACGTGGTCGATGCACCGAGTGTGATTCCGGCGCCACCGTACAGAAAGATGCGCAAGCTCGTCGCCGTGCCACCAGAGTTGAGCGAGGCACTGCTGCCGGTCGTAAAATTAGAACCGACATAGATCGTCACGAGACCATTCACGATGAGTGTCAGCGAGGCAGCCGAAAGGTTCGCGTTGCTGATGTAGTAGGTGCCGGCATCGAACACGAGGGTGGTGTTCGCCGCGCTGGCGGCCAGGTTGCCGATGTAATACGTGCCGCCCGAGAACGTCGTCGTACCGGAGCCGGGCGTCACATTGGAATAGGTCCCCGCAGCCACGGTCGTGGCCGACGTGTTGGTGTTGGAACTGAACGATGGATAGCTCGCAGGCGAAAGTGCCGGGAAGCTGGGGACCGACGTCGTCCGCACGGCGCTCATCTGCACGCTCGCACCGGAGCCGGTGATCGGCGTGCCGTTGACCTGTGAACCGCTGCCGACGCTGAGGCTTCCCGAGCCGGCGCTGACGGGATAGGTGGCCGGTACACCGCCGCAGGATGTCGCAGCAGAAAATCGGGGGAACAGGACCGCCGCCATGGCGAGCGGCAGCCACCATCGGCGACCCGACAGGTAAGACCTTTGCTGCATAGTTTCTGGGTTCCACCGACGATTCGCGCCTTGCTCAGAGTTATCGGCCGAAAACGCGGGATCTCCAGTGCGCAAGGACTCTTGGAGGACCTGCACAGCGACTTCGGCGAGCCCAAAACCCCTCAACCACGCGGCGCAGTCAAGGTGAACAGCTTGACCGATGCCTACAACCGATATATCGTTTAGATTCCAAACCGCAGCAAAGCCACTCCCATGTTGTCAAAATCCCATGGCCATCCTGAGGGTCGCCGGCTCAGCCGAGGTCATTACGGGCGCGGCGGCGGCGGCGGTCGGGTGTTCGGCCCGGGTGACTTGCGGCTGGTGTTATTAGCCATGATCGTGACCAAGCCCCGTCATGGCTATGAATTGATCAAAGACCTGGAGCAGAAATTCGGCGGAGCCTATACCCCGAGTCCGGGTTCGGTTTACCCCACGCTCAGCCTACTCGAGGACTTGGGGCATTTGCGATCGGCGGCGGTCGAAGGCGGCAAACGCAGCTTCTCGGTCACGGCCGAAGGCCATCAGTATCTGCAGGACAACCAAGCGGCGCTCGCGAGCGCGCTGTCGCGCATGGAGATGGCCGCGCGCGCCTTCGCCGGCGAATCTCCTCCCCCGGAACTGCACCACGCGATGCATACGCTCAAGGCCTCGCTGGCCTTTCATCGCGGCGCCTGGGATGCACGCGAAACCGAGCGCGTGCGCAAGATCCTGGAGGATGCGGCTGACGACATCGTCCGCGGAGCCGACCACGATTGAACCGCGGCAATTTTCACCAAGACCCTCGAGGAAACCGACGATGAGCGCGACGACGATACGCAAGTGGCATTCCTATATCGGCCTCTTTATCGCACCCAGCGTGCTGTTTTTCTCCTTGACGGGCGGACTGCAGGTATTCAGCCTGCACGAGGCCCACGGCGATTACCTGCCGTTTCCGCTCATCGAAAAACTCGCCTCGGTCCACAAGGACCAAGAGTTCAAGACGGGACACCACCATGCCGCCCCGAAGCCCGACGCCGGCAAGCCGGCCGCACCGAAGGCGGACGATGATGACGACAAAACCCCGCCGAAACAGCTCGCGCTCAAGGCATTCTTTCTCGTCGTCGCGGTGTCGCTCGCGCTCTCCACGGGCTTCGGCCTCTGGATGGGGCTGAAAACCACGCGGCGCAAAGCCCTGGCGTGGGGGTTATTGCTGGCCGGTGCGGTCATACCGGTGGGACTGCTGCTCATTTAGAAGGCGCGATCGACGGTAGACATCGCGGCGTCAACCGGCGCGACGTAGCATCGCTCAGTGATGCGGCTTCAAATGCCGGTGGGTGCTTCCGTCGTGGGTGTGCGGCGCGGTGAGCTCCACGTTGACGAGATTCAGCAAGCCATGCCGTACCCCACGCTCGGCGATGATCTCGTCCGCGAACTCGCGCACACGCTTGACGCTGCCTTTGAGCATGACGGTCTCAATGCATTGGTCGTGATCCAGATGCGCATGCATCGTGGAGATCGTCAGTTCGTGATGAGCGTGTTGAATGCGCGCCAGGCGCTCCGCAAGCTCGCGCTCATGGTGGTTGTAGACATAGGACAAATTCGCGACGCAGGTGCCGCGGGTGTCGCGCTTCTCGACGCTTTGCTGCAGGTGGTTGCGCAAGATGTCGCGCACCGCTTCACTACGGGTGGCGTAGCCGCGCTCTTTGATGAGTTCATCGAAGGCATTGGCCAGATTCTCGTCGAGCGAGATCGTGAAACGATCCATGAATCCTCCAGAAATCGGCCTTGAATGCCCGCGACGCGCGAGGCAGCGTCAAAACTTCTTCGTGATCGTCAATCGCGCCATGATCGGTTCCAGCGGGTGTTCGTGCACATCCGCGACACCCTGCGCCGACTCGCCGCGCAAGCGGTCAACGTACCAGAACTCGGCCGCATCCGCATGCGTGTTGAATAGGTTGTAGATCCCGAGTCCGGCGTCCCAGCCCTGGGTCCAGGCGTAATGCACGTCCAGATTCCACTCACCGAATCCCTTGCCGTCCACCTGACCCTGAGCTGCCGCGGTCGGGGAATTGGCGCAGGTATAGCCCGGCCCGAAATCATGAATGACTGCGGACTCCACACAAGATCCCGACGAGAGCGGGTAGTTGCCGAGATAGCGGTAATCGAGGCCCCCGCTCCACGGCCCAAGATTCGTGAGGTATAGCGCCAACGCCCCGGTGGCCAGCGGCGCGTCGGTGATGTATTCACCCAGGTGTCCCGTGCCGTCATCGAAGGGATGCGTGAAGTGGGTGTGGTCGCCTGAATAGCTGCCGTAAAACTCGAGGTAGCGATTGATCTGATAAGTCAGGTTGACCTCGTAGCCGTAGCGACGACTCGGCGGTCCGGCCGTATCCTGGCCCACGTCCGGATCGATGATGGTTTCGGACTGCTGCCACAAATTGTAATAGGCGAAGGTAAAGGACAGGTCGGGGCGCAGGTTCGACCGGATACCGATTTCCTGACCCTGCTGCTTCGCGAGCAGAGGCGTATGCGGCAAGCCCAGGTCCACGCTCGTATCCTGATTCACACCACGCAGGTCGGCACTATGGAAGCCGGTGCCGGCGCTCAAATACAACTCGAGCGTGTCCGTCGGCGTATAGATGAGGCTAGCTTTCGGTTGCGGCAAAGCCTGCTGCGCGGTGCCGCCATTGCTGTAGCCGGTGTAGCCGGGTCCCGACTCCTCGTGGAGTGCGGCCAGATAGTCGACATCGGTGCCATGTTGGTAGTCCTCACGAAACCCGAGCACGGTGCGCCACTGGGACGTCCAGTGCGTCGTCGCCTGCACATAGGCGGCGCCGGAGAACAGATACACTTGGTCTTCATTGGAAAAAGACGGTGGGTCATCGGTGTCGGGCAAGGGCACCTGCCCCTGGCTCGGCAAGCGTCCGACGTACAGCATGTCGTCGCGCGTCAGGAGGCCGGCGGAAATGACATTGTCGAGCGCGCCCAAGGGAACGGGCAACGTGTAGTTCACCTGGCCACCGACCGCATCCCGATGCTCGAATTGGTCTTCCTGGTCGCCTTGGATGGGATTCACCAGGAACTGCGTGAAGTCGTTGAAGATATGCAACTGGTTGTCGATGAAGAAGGCGCTCGCGGTGAGCTTCCCCTCACCCACGGCTTCATGCAGATTGAACGACAAACTCGACCGCCAGGCGTGGCCGCCGTCGGTCGGATCGAGAGTGCCGAAGCGATTGGACACCAAGCCTTCACTGATCGCACGCAGGGGAATGTCGGTGGTATTGGTCCAGATCTGGTGATAGACCATGCCGGTCAGCGACCAACCATTCGCGTCGTCACCCTGGCTGTAGCGCAGGACGAGGTTCTCCTTGCGCGCATCATCCGGCGTTGTGAAGGGCCCACCGTAGTGCTGAATTTCCGCCGCGGCCAACAAAGACCCGTTACCTAAGGCTTGGGATCCTGCGCCGAAGAGACGCTGGAAGCCCAACGTACCGGCGGTCGCCGAGAGTTGATCGTCGATCGTGTCCCTGTATTTGACGTGCACGGAACCCACCGCCCCAAAGTCGCCGACGTCAGCATAGTAGGGACCCTTGGTATAACTCAGCTGGTCGGCGAGCTCCGGTATCATGAAATTCAGATCCGTATAGCCCTGCCCGTGCGCATGCGTCGTCTGGTTGATCGGCATGCCATCGACAGTGGTCTCGAGGTCCGTGCCGTGGTCCAAGTTGTAGCCGCGCATCAGATATTGGTTGGCCTTGCCCTCGCCGCTATGCAGGGTCACGATCAGTCCCGGCACGGTTTCCAGTAGCTGGCCCGGCCGGTATTGCGGCGCGAGCTGCAACTCCTGATCGTCGACGACGCCTTCGCTCGCCGTATCCGCCGTGCCGAGCAACTGCAGGCGTTGCGCGGTGACGGTGATCTCCCGGAGGGATGAACCGGAGTCCGCGCTCGTGGCATCGGCTTGCGCCGACGTGCAGGCAAGACCCATCAGAAGCGTGCTCGCGACCGCCCGCTGCGTGACCAAATTCTTCATGGGACCTCCATGCGCCGATCACTATCGATTGAGTAAGAAAAAATATCAACTCTTCTTACTGGTGATATACGAAGGAAACGATCTGCTGGATGCAGGCCGCGACGCTATATACTTTCCTCGTTCATGCTCAAGCCTGCACCCCCGCTTGCCGCCTTGCTCGCGTTGCTGACGACCGCGTCGATCGTGCAGGCTGACGAATCGCCCCCGATGATGTTCATGCAGGGGATGTATGGCCCCTACCCGATGGCACGCGAGTCCTCCGGCACGAGCTGGCAGCCGGACTCGACCCCGATGGCGGGAATTCACCGGATGAGTGATCAGTGGATGACGATGTGGGACGGCTTCGCCAATTTGATCTATGACGATCAAGGCGGCCCCCGCGGAGATACCAAGACCTTTTCCAACAGCATGTTGATGTTCATGGGCCGGCGCGACCTCCCGGGCGGTGATTTCGGATTTCGCTTGATGGTCTCGGCGGATCCGCTCATGGGCAAGGACGGATATCCGGAGTTGTTTCAGACGGGGGAGACGGGCAACGGAGTCACGCCCTTGATCGACCGCCAACACCCGCACAATCTCCTGATGGAAGCGGCAGCCACTTACACGCTCGATGTCGGCGCGCACGGCGCGGCATTCCTCTACGCTGGACTCGCCGGGGAACCGGCGCTCGGGCCGCCGGCCTTCATGCATCGATTCTCCGGCGAAGATAATCCCGAGGCGCCGCTTAGCCATCACTGGCTGGACTCGACGCACATTACCTACGGCGTCGTGACGACGGGCTACGTCTGGGGACGCGTGAAACTCGAGGCCTCCTCGTTCAATGGGCGCGAGCCGGACCAGGACCGCTACAACATCGAGACGCGCCATTTCGACTCGTATTCCGGACGTCTTTCCTACAATCCCAGCGCCGATTGGTCTCTGCAGGTCAGTACGGGACGCCTCGCAAGCCCGGAACAACTGCAACCGAACGTGGCCGAACATCGCACCACGGCTTCCGCAAGCTACAACCGAATGATGGGAAACGTGCAATGGCAGACGACGGCAGCCTTCGGGCGCGATGACCCGATGCCGGGCACCGCGAGCGACGCGTGGCTGTTGGAATCCGCGGCCATACTCGCCGATCGCCACACCCTCTTCACGCGCATCGAACGCGTCGCCAAGGACGAATTATTCCTCCCGGCGCAAGCCCTCGCCGCCCGGACGTTCACGATCAACAGTGCCTCGCTGGGCTACATCTATGATTTCTTGAAGTGGCAACCGATACGCGTCGGAGTTGGCGGGCTGGTGACGGGATACCGCTATCCCGCGACGCTGGATCCTGCTTACGGCGACGGACCGGTGTCCTTCTTGCTGTTCGCGCGGGTGAAGCTCTGAGCGCGTGACCCGCTCGCCGTAGCATAGTCCATGGGACGGGCGCCAATCCGTACGGCCAGCGGCGGTAAC
>Ga0116226_10000698_pt1 | contig 28779 bp, 22 predicted proteins | sample S1TSphfallax_FD_89692 | JGI IMG/M metagenome (GOLD analysis project Ga0116226, IMG submission 89692) | Host-associated microbial communities from peat moss isolated from Minnesota, USA - S1T2_Fa - Sphagnum fallax MG | ecosystem: Host-associated > Plants > Peat moss > Unclassified | place: USA...
GGAAATGAGCTGATAGGCGATGGTCTCCACCGCCTGGGCCTGAAGGCCGGTGAGGCCGGGGTCAAGCTTCACCCGGCGCAGGGTGGAAAAGGGCAGGCTGCACACCACCTGATTCGCGCGATAGCTCGATCCGTCCTGACAGACCACCGTGGCGCCCGTGGCGTCGCTGGAAACGCCCACAACCTCCTTGGCGAAGAGCAGATCGCCTTTCAGGAGCTTGGCCATGCCCATGGGCAGCTTTTCATTGCCGCCCTTCACCGCCAGGGACTGCATGCCCAGCGTGATCTGCGCCTTGGTCCAGCCATCGGCGAATTCGGACATCAGGGCCGAGACGTCATAGGCCGAACCGCCGTAGTAGGGCGAGGTATCCACCGCCAGGCGGATGGCGGCGTCGCTGAGGCCCTGGCCTTTGAGAAAGTCATGCAGTGAGACATCCAGGGCCGCATTGGCCGGATCGGTCCATTTCATCCAGTCCTTGAGAGGGTTGTTCTGGTGCATGATCGCGCCGGAGATCTCCCACGGCATCATGGCCTTGCGGGCCGCCGGAAAGGGATTGGCCGGGGACGCCGCCCATTCGGCACGGGTGAGGATCTTGCCGCCGAGGGCCAGGGTCAGGTTCGTTTTCGCCATGCGCGGGCCGATGTCATAGAGCTCGACCCCGGCGCGTTTGGCGGCGTCGATGCCGCGGCCATAACCGGCGGCCATGGCGTTAAAGCCCATCTCCGGAACGCCGGGTTGGTCGAACAGGGTGTGGACCCGCCCCCCGACGCGTTTGCGGCCCTCCAGGACCATGACGCGCTGGCCCTGCTGCTCCAGGAGCCAGGCCGCATTCAGTCCGGACATGCCGGCGCCCAGCACGATCACGTCGAGGGGCTTTGCGCCGCCGGCCGCGCGAGACACAGCCGGCGCGGCGGCGATCAGGCCGCCGGCGAGAAGCGCGCCGACGTCGCGACGGGTGATGTCCATGCGGTGATCCCCTTCCTGAGAGTCTTACACCTTATCCGATCCACTGATTTTCGGGCGCGTCGATAGGCGGACGCATAATCCCCACCAATCGGACAGGCGCCGCGGCTCAGTTTGTCCGGTCAGCGGGCGCCCATCAGACCGTGCTGGAAAGCGGAGACATGCTTGGTCCAAGGCGAGCTTCCTCCCTTTCGCGCATTCGGATCACAGACCCATGGCCATTTTGAACCAGCAACTGAAGGTAAAGGCCTGGCCGCAGGGCCTGCCGGGTCCGGAGCATTTCGAACTGGTCGAGGCGCCGATGCCCACGCCCGGCGACGCTCAGGTGCTGATCCGAAACCTCTGGCTCTCCATCGACCCCTATTATCGCCATTCCCTAGGGCCGCGCTTCGTCGGCACGACCTTCTGCCGGCCGGGGGATGTGATGATGGGCGTGACCCTGGGCGAAGTGGTGGAGAGCCGCGATCCCGCGATCCCCGTGGGACAGCATGTGGTGACACTGCTGGGCGGGATGCAGACCTATACGGCGCTGAGCGGCCGCGACGTGCGGCTCATTCCCGCCGAGATCTTCGGCGCCGGTAAGCTGCCCCTTTCCACCGCGCTCGGCGTCGCCGGGATTCCCGGGCTCACCGCCTATTCGGCCCTGATGGTTCACGCCAAAAGCTCGCCGGGAGAAACCTTCGTCGTGTCATCGGCGGGCGGCTGCGTGGGCGCCACGGCGGGCCAATTGGCGCGCATTCTAGGCCTTCGCGCGGTGGGCATCGCGGGATCGCAGGAGAAAGTGGATTGGGTGATCAAAAAAGCCCACTTCGACGGCTGCGTCTCCTACAAATCGCCGACCTTCGCCGCCGACCTCGCCGCCGCGTGCCCGGACGGGATCGATATCAATATGGAGCATGTGGGCGGCGCTGTGATGGAGACCGTCCTCACCCTGATGGCGCGGAACGGCCGCGTGGTCATCTCAGGTCTCATCGATCAGTATAATCGCGATGTGTCGCCACCCGGGCCGAACTGGGGGGTTATCGCCCAGCGCCAACTGACGGTTTCGGGCCTGCGCGTCTTCAATCACTTCGATATGTTCCCGAAGTTCGAGCGGCTGATGGCCGAGAAGATCGGCAGCCAGGATTTCGCCTTTGAGGAGGATATTCTGGAGGGCCTGGAATCCGCCCCGACCTCCCTGGCCCGCGTGCTCACCGGCGCCAATTTCGGCAAATCCCTGATCCGCGTGGCGGCGGACGCCTGATCCTCTAAGCCCGCGGCTTGTTCTCGCGCTTGAAGACTTCCCAGGACGACTCGATGGGGGTCGACCAGTCATCGGGGAATTCGAGGAAGGCCGGGTAGCGGGAGTGGGTATAGGCGACCAGATCCTTCGGCAGGGCCTCGGGCCCGCTGATCTTGCGGGTGGCGCTGCGGTACAACAGATGGCCTTCGCTGGGGCCCATGAGCATCCAGGGGAGATAGGGGCCGACGCGGGTCCAGGACCCGGTGGCGTCCACGCGGTTCACATCGGGATCCAGGGCCTGACGCAGCGAGCCCGTCAGCATGAAGAATTCGCCGACGCTGATCTTGCCGCCGGTGGACTCCCGTTTCCAGACGGCTGGATCAAGCTGATTGGGAACCTGGCCGACGCTGTCGGAGAAGACGGAGATCTGGTCGCCGATCACGGCATAGGGAACGCCATAGGGCCGTGCGGGGTCGTCCGCCTTGGCGAAGTTGCCGTTCATGAGCTGCACGCCGACCTTCTTCATCGGCGCGGGGTCGGGCAGGTTCTGGGCAAAGGTAAGGTTCACCGACCGATTGTGGATCGGCATGACGTCGCAGGTTTCGCCGTTGAGCGGGTTCGTCCAGGTTTCCAGAACAGCGCCGGTCTTCAGGTCGGTGTAAAAGCCGATCTCTTTCCAGAGATGGTGGAAATTGCCATCGGGCTGGCGGCGATCAGAACCCAGGCCGAAGCCGGTGAAGCCGAAGAGCGGCGTGATCATCTCGCCCGGGCGGACGGCGAAGGCGTGGCCAGAATACCAGCCGCCGTAGTTCTTGCCCGAGGTGTCGCCGCTCATCTTGATATAGAGGTCCAGCATGGCCGCGGCGGTGTCGAACTTGGGCTCGCTGACATTGATGAACGCGGCGTCGGCGGCTGAAGGGGCAAGCGCTGGGAGGGCGGCAAGGCCCAATCCGCCACCGATCATCAGCGAGCGCCGGGACATGCCGGAGGTATTGAAAAGGTTGTCCAACATCTATGCTGCTCCTGAGCGGGGCGGCCCGGCGACCCGACGCCCTCATATCGATATGGCAGGGGCTAGGGTTCAATCCATCGCGAGGATTTGACCGCAAGGCGGACATTTGGAGAGCTTTCCCTATTGCTCCGTGGCTGGCGCTTTAGCTTCTAGAGCCAACAGGAGTCGCCCGTAATGGACCACATTTTGGCGCACGTACGGGTCAGCGTCACGTCTGCCGCGCTGATGTGTCTCTTGACGCTCTCCGCTGTCCTCATGGCCTTTCCGACGCGCGCGGCCAAGGTCCCGCCCGGGATCGCCGATCCAGATGTCGCCAGCCATGATCCGCAATATAGCGATCCGGTCTTCTGGTGGCGGATGTCGTCCATGCCCAAGGACGTGTTCGAACCCGAGCCCTATTTCTACTGGCCGCCGGCGGTCATCGCGGGCTCAAATGGTCCGTTCATTCCCACGGCTCCCCCAGGCCAAAGCTCCATCGACCCCGCCGCCCTGGAGACCGCGGCAAAGTGGGCGGAGGCGAACAAGAGCACGGCCCTGATCGTCATCCATCACGGCAAGGTGGTTCTTGAGACCTATTGGGGCGGCGGCAAGCCCGATGAGCTCGCCAGCGGCCGCGCCCTGACACGGGGCGTCACGCCGCTTCTCCTGGGTTTCCCCGTCGCCGACGGCAAGCTGAAGCTGGACGATCCCATCGGGCGCTATATCCATGAATGGAAGGATGACCCGCGCGGGCGCATCACGGTTCGTCAGTTGGCACAGAACGAGTCGGGGCTTGAGGTCGCGCCGCCCAGCTCGGCCACACATGTGCCCGGCAACAAGGATCTCTATCTGGCCTATGGCGGCGACGTCGTTCGCGCGGCACTGGCCTATGATCTGACCTCCAAGCCGGGCTCCCGCTTCGATGTCGCCCAGGAGAACACCCAGCTATTGGCTCTGGTCATTGAGCGCGCCACGGGCGAGCCCATCCAGACCCTGTTTTCAGAGCGTGTCTGGAAGAGGATCGGCGCGACGGACGCCGCCTTTCAGTTCGATCGGCCGGGCGGGGTCGCGCGGGTCATGTGCTGCATGCGGGCGACGCCCCGGGACTGGGCCAAGCTGGCGCTGCTGATCGAACAAGGGGGCGTCTGGAACGGGGTTCAGGTGATCCCCGCCGGGTGGATCAACACCATGGCCACGCCTTCGGATCGCAATCCCAATTTCGGGATCGGGCTCTGGCTGGGCTCGCCTTACAACGCTAACCGCAGCTATTTCGAGGGCCAACCCGGCGTCATCGCCCAGCCCGAGCCCTTCCTGGCGGACGACGTGCTGATGATGGAGGGTGGCGGCAACCGCGTCATCTGGGTTTCGCCGTCCAAGGATCTCGCGGTGATCCGCCTGGGGACCCAGGTCAAGGGTTGGGACAATAGCTATCTGATGAACACGGTGATCCGGGGAATAAAGCCATGAGGACTCGACAAGCCGCTTCGGCCGCCGCGGCATGGCTCCTGGCTTTGACCTCCTTGGGCGTCTCGGCATCGGCCCAGACGCCGCCGCCTCGGCGGGACACGGTGCGCGAGCTTCATAGCCTCGCCCCCCTCGAAACGGTGGTGGGGGTCGCGACGGGGGACATCCGTGGCCCCAGCGATGACCCCCGCTTCGCCGCCGCCATCGCCTATGGCGCCCATACGGACTCCGACGCGGTTCTCGTCTGGCAAAGGGGGCGACTGCTTCTGGCCCACGACTATCCCGGCCACGGGCCTGACGCGCGGACCTGGTCGGCCTCCATGGAGAAGACGCTGATCGCCCTCCTGGTCGGGGTCGCCATTGACCGCGGCTATATCAAGTCAGTGGATCAGCCGGCCTCCACATGGCTGCCGGAATGGAAAGCTGACGCGCGCGCGAAGATCACCCTGCGCGACCTTCTGACCATGAGCAGCGGGCTGGAGCATCCGACCTTCGGCTCTCCCAAGGCCGCGCCCCTGATCATGGGACCGAACATGACCCCGGCCCTCCTGGCTCTGGAAGCCAGCCAGCCGCCGGGCGCCGCCTTTGACTATAACACCTCCGACGCCGAGATCATGATGATCGTGCTGGAGCGCGCCAGCCATCAGCGGTTCGCGGACCTGCTGTCGGGGGCCCTCTGGAAGCCCCTGGGCCTTGCGGACGCGCAGCTTGCGCTGGATCATCCGGGCGGTCTGCCCCGACCCACGATCTTCGCGCGCGCGAGGGACTGGCTCCCCATCGGGGAGCTGATTTACAGCCATGGCGCCTTTCACGGGCGACGGGTCGTTTCCGCCGCCTGGATCAAGGCCATGACGACGCCGTCTCCGCTCAACCCGAATTATGGCTATTTCGTCTGGCTTGGCTCTCCCCCCGGTGGAGACCGCAGCTATGGCCCCTTTGTCAGTTTCAAGGCCAAACACTCCGCCCCCTATGCCGCCTCGGACATTGTCTATCTTGACGGCTATGGCGGGGAGCGAGTCTATATCGTCCCCTCACGAGGACTGGTGATCGTGCGGACCGGCGCGACACGGGATGATTGGGATGACGCGATCATCCCCAATGCCGTTCTGGAAGGGCTCGCCGCGAAGTCTTAAGAGATCGCCGGCAGGGTCTTGAACATCCAGTCGAGATTCAGAAGCTCGGGATGCTCCCGCTCCGTGCGGGTGGCGAATTCTCGGGGCAGTTCCTTGACCGACGCGATCTTACGACCGGTAATGCTGCCCAGCATGTGGCCGGGCCGATCACCCATCTCGAGCCATTTGGGAAAGGGATAGGTATATATGCCGCTGGTTTCGTAGCGGACATTGGCGACCTTGGGGTTCATCAGGTCAGCATAGGAAAAGCGGCTGTAGCTCTGCTCGATCATGGGATGAGGGAAGCTGGGCGGCGGGGTGCGGATGCGCTGGAGCTGCCCCTGGTCGCCTTCGCGCCACCAGTGGGAATGGAGGTCCACCTTCGTGGGTTTCGGTGCGAAACGCGGCCGCCAGCCATCTTCCACCGACACCACATAGCCGGGATCATTGGTGATGACGCTCACGGGAACCGCCACCGTCTTGCCCGTCACCGGGTTAAAGGCGGTTTCGCAGAACTGGCCCGTGGCGAAATCTCGGGGATAGGAGAGGTCGATCCCGGTGCAGAAGTGCTTTCCATTCGGGAGCTTCACCAAGCGCGCGAGCTCAAGCCCTTCGAAATTGACGAAGGGGATCGGTTGACGATCCTCGGTGACAATGAAGGCCGTCCAGCGAAACCAGCTTCCGGTGTCGGTCCCGTCGAGGCTGAGTTCGACCCGCATCAGGGCGTTCAGCTCGGCGGCCAGATCGGGAAAGATTATGGGCGCGACATCCAGGGGCGCGGACGCTCCAGGCGCGGCCTTGGCGGCGCGCGCCGCGGCCAGGGCTGCTGAGACCAGGGCGCCTTGTAGAGCCAGGCGACGCGAGAGGATCATGGGCGGGCCTTCGTCACCAAACACCGGCTCTAGGACTCAAGTCTGCCCTTAAGCAGCGCGGCAGGGTTAGCCAGGATGTCGGGGCGGTGCTTGGCCGCCGCGGCGCGCCAATTGGCCGGCAGCTCGTCGATAGTAGCGCCATAACGTCCCGCGCCGGTTCCCATGAGATGGCCTGGCCGGTCGCCCATCTTCAACCATGGCCGCCAAGTTACGACCGAGGAATAACCCGTCGTCGCCCGCACATGCATGACGCCGGGCTTCTGGAACTCCGCGCGGGTCGCGTGGATGCTCAGGACCTCATTGTAGTGAAACGGCTTCGTGGCGCCCGGAAACATCAGGTTTGCGACGCTTTCTTCGGTGAACCAGATATCCGCGCCGGAGGTGTAACTTGAAACCACGCGATCATACCCAGAGTAGCCGGGGGGGGCCTTGGGGATCTCAATCTCCAGGCTGGGTTTGATGATCAAGTCCGAAGGAGCCTGCATGGTCACGGGGACGGAGACAACCTCGCCCGTGTAGGGATTATGGAACTCGTCCAGCGCCGCGCCGGTCTCAAGGTCGGTGAAGAACGCCAACTCGTAGCCAACGCCGTCATAGGCGCCGTCCGGGCGCTGGCGATAACGCGAGAACGTCGCGGCCGCGAGTCCATAGAGCGGTTTCAGTTCGCTCTCGACGATCCCATAGTACCGACCGCTGACGAAGCCTATGACCACCTGGCCATCCAGGGCGCCACGCATCAGCATATAGGCCTTGAAGCGGCCGGCGGGGGTGTCGAGATCGAGCGCCGGAGAGGCCTGAGTCGGCCCTGCGGCAATCGCCGCTCCGCCCAAAAGGCCCGAGGCCAGGATCGTTCGCCGTGTCGTGTCCGCCATATTCGGTCCCCTTCGCTATGTCGTCCCGCTTGAACCTCAGGGCTGCGGCGTCCTCACCGGCGCCGGCTTCTGAGTCCGGGCATAGTCCTCCAGACTGGAGAGGCTCACATCACTCCATTCGGTGGGCGCGTGCATCATCTGAGGATGATACTTGGCCGTGTGGTCGAGCACGTTGCGCTTCACGCGGTTGATGTCGTCGAAGTTCGCCGTGATTCCGTTGTACAGAATGTGTCCAGGCGCCTGGCCCATCAGCATCCAGGGGAGCCAGGGCGTGACGCGCGACCAGGTGCCGTTGTTCTCCACCGAGGTCAGTTTCGGGTTCTGAATATCGGCCAGGGGCGCGAAATAGACATAGCTTTCGCTCACCTGGTTCATCTTCCCCGAGCTTTCCCTCGGCCATTTGTCGGGCTGGAGGCGGGCCGGATAGAAGAGATTCACGTGGAGCTGGGCGATGGCCATGCCGTTGGGACCAAGTGACCAATTCATAAGGAAGGGCTTGCGGGAAACGGTTTCCTTGATGAGACCCCCATAGGACGGCGCGAGGGGCTGAAAGGGCTCGATAAGCTCATCCCAGGGGTCGTTGGCGACATCGACCACCTTCACCGTCTCGCCGGTATAGGGATTGGCATATTCGAAGATGATCTCGCCCGACTTGAGGTCGGTGTAATAGATCGTCTCGCGGTGGAGGAAGCGGTAGGTTCCATCGGGCTGCTTGCGAATGCGTCCCGCCGAAAAAACCTCGTAGCCGAAAAGATCTCTGACGGCCTCGCCGGGGCGCACGGCGGCGACGATACCCGTGGCGCTGCCGAACTTTTCCTTGGTCTCGTCCAGATTTCCGTCCAGGCGCGCCTTGGCCACCATATTTCCGACGCCCGTGGTGAGATCGACATAGGGTCCCGTGAGGCTGACCGGAGGCGCCTTGGCCTGCGCGAGGTCGGCGCCCGCCACAACCGCGGTCCCGGCGCCCGCCGCCAGCAGCAAATTGCGACGGTTCATCCCTGAAGACTCATCCATAGGAACCTCTTTACCTCAACTGACTTGATCGAAGTCGTGAGCCTTTCTAAGGGATTTTCACCTTGGCCCTCGGGTTTATCCGCATGGCGGCCATCAGCCCGGGCTATAGGCTATAGCCCCGCCTGCGTTGACACGCCCCTCCGCGGCGCCTTTGCTCGCTTAGACTGGAGGGTGGGGCTGATGGATCTCGCGATGGCTGAGCCCTTGGCCGACCTTCGAGCGCAGCCGCCCCTCATCGCCGCCCTGACCCAGGCCATCGGCGCCGATCACGTCCAGACCAACGAGGCCGAGCGCCGCTTCTTCTCCCAAGATGTGTTCCGCGCGGGCGCCCTGCCCCTGGCGGTCGTGCAGCCCCAGACGGTGGAAGATGTTCAGGCGTGCGTGGCCCTCTGCCATGCCGCGGGGGCGCCGATGATCCCGCGCGGCGGTGGGCTCTCCTACACCGACGGTTATCTTTATCCTGATGACGGCGCGGTGCTGTTCGACCTGCGATGCCTAAACCGGGTCGTCAAAATCGCCGCTGAAGACATGTATGTCACGGTGGAAGCAGGCTGTACCTGGGAGGCTCTGGATCAGGCTCTCGAGCCGCTGGGACTGCGCCCGCCCTATTGGGGACCGGTGTCAGGTCTCCAGGCCACGGTCGGCGGCGCGCTCAGCCAGAATTCTGTCTTCTGGGGCGCGGTTCGCCACGGCGTCGCGGCGGCCAATGTGCTGGGCCTGGACGTGGTTCTCGCGGACGGGACCCTTTTAGGCGTGGGCGCGCATGGCGGGCGGGCCGACGCCCCGAAATTCTTCCGTCATCACGGCCCGGAGCTAACCGGCCTCTTTACCGGGGATTGCGGGGCCCTGGGCCTCAAGGTGCGGGCAACCCTTCCCCTCGTCCGGCGTCCGCCTTGCAAGGCGACACTCTCCTTTGCCTATGACAGCCCAGAAGCCATGCTGGCCGCGATCGCCGAGGTCGGCCGCCGCCAGCTGGTCTCCGAGGCCGCCATGTTCGACGGCGGCCAGCAGCGCGCCCGACTCAGCACGCCGCCCATGCCTTTCAGCCGCATGTTCCAGGCCTTTGTCGACGTCGCAAAGGCCGACGGCCCTATCGCGGCCTTGCGGATGGCGCGGCATGGGCGGCGCTTTCTGGAAGAGGTGAGCTACAGCCTCAATATGGTGCTGGAGGCGCCCACCCGCGCCGAACTCAAGCGACACCTTTATGAGGTCGAAAAGATCATGCACGCCCACGGCGGCTGGTCCGTGGCGCCCACCCTGATCCAGGTCCTCGCCGCGCGGCCCTTTCCGCCACCGGCCTCCACCCTTTCGGCCAGCCGGTTCCTGCCTGTCCACGGCATCGTGCCCCACTCCCACGCGGTCAGTGCGTATCGCGCGGTTCAGGCAATTTTCGCGCGCCATGCGGCGGAGGCGGAACGCCTGGGCGTGCGCTCAGGCATTTTCAGCACGGCGCTCGGCGCGGGCGCCGTGCTCATTGAACCCAACTGCCACTGGGATGCGCCCTTCCTCGAATCTCATCCCCGCCTTTTCGATGTCGGCCCGGATGATCTGCCAACGCCTCCGGCCAATCCGGAGGCCGAGGCCCTCGTGGTGACGATCTGCGCCGAGCTTCGCGAACTGTTTCTGGAGCTGGGCGCCGCTCATTTGCAGCTTGGGCGGACATATCCCTTCAAGAAGTCACGAAACGCCGAGAACTGGTCCCTCCTCGCCCAGTTCAAATCGCTGGTGGATCCTAAGGGCCTGATGAATCCCGGCGCTCTGGGTTTTGGTCCATGAGCGAGGCCACCCTGAACCCCGGCTCTGGCGGCCTTGCGGTCTCAGGAATCATCTCGCCTAGCCAGCGGCTGAATTATCGCATCGCCGTGGGCTGGGGCCTTGGCTGGGTCACGCTCACGGCGGTGGATTTCGCCAAGATCCTGCTGCTCGGATACCTGGTGGACTATGTGGGCATGTCAGCGCTCATCGCGGGCGGGATGATCGCCATCTGCAAGTTCTACGACGCTCTGATCGATCCCTATGTGGGGGTGGTGAGCGATGGGACCACGAGCCGATGGGGACGTCGCCGACCCTATATTTTCGTGGGCGCGCTCGCCTGCGGCGGCGCCTATTTCATGCTCTTTCATGTGCCCTCGTGGGGATCGCCCGTGGCCGTCGGCGCCTATGTGTTCGCCGCGCTGATGATTTACGCGACGGCCTACGCTCTCTTCAGCGTGCCCCACAAGGCGATGTCGGCGGAGATCACGGACAACTACAACGCCCGCACTACCTTGATGTCGATTGGCACCGTGTTCTTCATGCTCGGCGCCGCGGCCGGTTCCTCCACCGCGCCGGTGCTGATCTCGGTGTTCGGCGGCGGTCGCCTTGGTCACGAAGCCATGTCCTTCGTCATGGGCGTGAGCGTCGCGGTCATCGGCTTGATCTGCTTCGCCATGACGATGGGGGCCCCCTCGCGGGCGCCGAGCGCGGACGCGCACCGGGCGAAGGCCGGCGAGGTCTGGGTGCTGATTTTCAAGAACCGGCCTTTCTTCATCCTGACGCTCAGCTCGCTCTTTCGTGGCCTCTCCATCGCCCTGATGAACGGTTCAGCCGTGTTCTATGTCCGCAGGGTTCTGGGGGTGGGGGACGTTTGGCTGGGCCAGTTCTTCCTGGTCGTGACCGCATCCTGCGTGCTGTCTCTGCCAGGCTGGATGTGGATTTCACGCAGGGTGGGCAAGAGAAACGCCTTCCTTCTGGGGTGCGCGCTGTTCGTTCCGGCGCAACTTTCCTGGTTCTGGGCCACCGCAAATGAGCCAGGCTGGATCCTGTTCATTCGCACCGTGGCCGTGGGCTTTGCCTCGGGTTCGCTCCTGGCGACGAGCCAGTCGATGTTGCCGGACACCATCGATTTTGATCGGCGTAAGAGCGGGCTGAACCGCGAGGGCGTCTTCGCGGGCTTCACCACCACGGTGGACAAGGTGACAGTGGCTCTTGGCGTGGCCTTCGTCGGCCTGGCGCTGGACATGACTCACTACGTCAAGGCGACCACCGCTCAGGTCGTTCAGCCGCAAAGCGCCATCGACGGGATCTATTTCTGCTTCGCCACCGCCCCAACAGCACTCATGGTGCTCAGCGGCCTTGTCATGCTCGCCTATCCGCTGACGGAAACGTCGCTGAAAGCGATTGCAGACAAATCGGTCGGCGGCGCGCCTTAGGACAGGACGTCCAAGGCCTCCGGCGCGGTTGCGCTGGGCTCCCCGCCTCCGGCCAGATCCTGCGCTTCCTTTTCCGCGGCGCGGAAGACGCGGCGCAGCATGGCCGCCCGAAGGTCGGCGCGGGCGGCGGCTTCATCGGGGGTGGGCAAGTAAGCTTCCACCTTGTCGGCGGCCAGGACGCCGGCGCGATCCAGGAGCCGCTCCAGCGTATCAATGCGATCCCGCGCCACGGAAAGCTCCTGGGTCAAAGCCAGGACCATGGACAGCAGCTTATCCGTGGCCGGATCGGCGAAGTATTGCGGCTTACGGCCCTTGGCGGCGCGCGCCAGAGGCGCGGGCTTGGTCGTGGCGGTGTCATTCATGCCCTAGGCCGCTGGCTTGACCGCGATGAGCAGGGGCACGTCGCCAAAGGCGCTGGCCATGTAGCCCTTCTCGCCCGCGGTGGCCGTGAGTTTCAACGGCGGCAGATCGACGACGAACGGCGAGGTTTGGAAGCCCACATCAGCAAAGCCGATCTCATCATTGATCTTAACCACATCCAGGGTCCGCAGAGCGGCCAGGAATTTCTCGTTGTTATTGTAGACCTCCCAAAGGCCCAGAAATTCCAGGATCGGTTCCTGCGCGCCCGTGAAGAAGCCATCGAAATGGATGGCCACCCCACCCGGCTTCAGGACGCGAAAGCACTCCTCAAAGATGCGCTTCACCGCCGGCCGCGAGGTCTCATGGAAGAGAAGCGCCGAGGCCACCACGTCGAAATGGTTGTCCGGGTAGTTGAGCTTCTCAGCGTTCTGTTGGCTCAGATGCACGGGAAGGCCGAGCGCGTTGGCCCGCATGTGGCCATAGCGGAGGCAGGGCGCCGCCACATCCACGCCATGCGCCTCGGTCTCGGGATAGGCCTTGACCCAGGGCGCGGTGGAATTGCCGATGGCGCAGCCCAGATCCAGCACCCGCTCCGGCCGCGCCTGCGGATAGGCGTTGCGATACCAGTTCACCAGGGTGTCGCCCGTGGAGTTGTTGTCCGTCCCCATCATGCCGAGCGCATAGATCGGCACCCCAAGGTCATAGATGGCGCCGGCGGCGACATCCGCGTCCGCCTGCTCGGTATGATAGCCGCCGGGCTGAAGATGGATGTCGTAGGCGGTGTGGTAGGCTGGAACTTTCAAGGAGGGGTCCAGATCCAGCGTTCCCAGGGGACCCGGCTTCGCCGCCTTGTCATTTAGGTCGCTCTGGTGGCGCTCCACCGTGTCGATGACGCTGTCCCACATCATTTCCTGGCTGTTGCGCTGGGTGGCGCTCCAGAACTGGTAATAGGGCTCAGCCGTCATCAGAGGGCGAACCTCATCGACGCTGGCGGGCGGCCGACCACGCGCCTTGTCAAAGGCCGGCTCAACCTTGGCCTTGTAGAGCTTGTAATTGGCGGCGCCCAAAACCCGGCCCGAATATTGGCGCAGGGAGGCGACGAAGTCCTGACGCGCGGACTCATCATGATTGGGGCGCGGAAGCGCGTCATGCAGGCGTTGCCGATGCTCCATGATCAATCCTCTTCTAGGTCCAGCCTCTAGGATCGCACCGCCGGGCGCGGCTTCCAATGGTCCATCGTCTATAGGTTATGTGCGCCGCTTAGACCTTTGCGGTTCGGGCGTCATAGCTGAATACGGGCAGCGCTTCGCGGGGTTTGCTGAAGGTCTCGATGACCTTCTCACCCTGGATGACCCTGCCCTGCTCGCGCGAGGTCAGAATGACTTCCGCGGCCCGGTCGGCCCGCGCCCGCTCATACCTCGCGAGGCCTTCCACCAGATCGCCGGCCTCCGCGACGGTGCGTTGCAGAACCAGGGCGTCCTCGATGGCCATGGAAGCGCCGATGCCCAGAAAGGGCAGCATGGGATGGGCGGCGTCCCCCAGCAGGGTCACCCGGCCGAACGTCCACCGGGCGATGGGGTCGCGATCAAAGAGAGGCCATTTGTAAAGCTGGCCGGGTGGGATGCGGTCGATGAGGTCCAGGAGGCCCCGGTCCCAGCCGGCGAACTGCGCCTTCAACTCGTCGTTGGTGGAGGGCGTGGACCAATCATCCGCCGCCATGATGTCGGTCTCGACGATGGCCACGCAGTTGAGAACCGCGCCATGGCGGACCGTATAGCGCACGAAGGTCGCCTTGGGCCCGAAATGCACCGCACTGGCGTGGCCGCCGGTGAGGTCCGCCACAAGGTCGGTGGGGATGAGGGTCCGCCAGGCCACCTTGCCGGTGTGGTTTGGCCGCACATCGCCATGAAGTTTGGCTCGGGCCACCGACCGGAGGCCGTCCGCGCCGATGAGGGCCTGGCCGCGGGCGATCCTGCCATCGGCGAAGATGGCCCGCGCGCTGACAGCATCCTGCTCGATATCCACCAATCTCGCTCCGGTAACGAGGCGAACACCCGCCGCCTGGCAGGCCTGAAGAAGGACCATGTGCATGTCAGAGCGATGGATGACCCTATTAGCCGCCCGCTCCGCCGCATCGCCCTGCGGCGCTGGGGTCGTGTGGAAGACCTCGCCGGTCTTGTAGTGGATGAAGGCGGTCACCGCGGCGATGTCGCTTAAGTCCCAAGCCGCCTGCTTGAGGCCCAACCCTTCCAGCGCCAGGGAGCCGTTTTCAGTGAGGGTCAGTCCAGCGCCCGTTTCCTTGATCTCATCGGCGCGCTCATAAACCTCGACGTCGAACCCCGACTGACGCATGGCCAGAGCGGCGCTTAAGCCCCCGATACCCGCGCCGATGACAAGTAGAGGTTCGCCCATCTTTTCGACATACAGGCGCGACCCGCGCGGGGGTAGGCGCTGGCGGGGAGGGCGTGGCTATCGGCTATAGCTATTGCCTATGGCGGGCGGGGCTAAGCCGCACCCTTAAGATCAGACCATCGCTGTCTGGCCAGGTGAAGAGAAGGGTCGCGCGCATGAACGCTTCGTCCGACATTGCTCGCGTGGATCATGAGCCCTTGAGCCCGGTGAAAACCTTTCTCGCCCGCCCTCACGGACTGCTGATCGGCGCCGACATGATCGCGCCGCGCGCGGGAGGAAGCTTCGAGACCCGCGATCCCTCCACCGGCGAGGTGCTGGCGCGGATCGCGACAGGCAAGGCCGAGGATGTGGACCTCGCCGTGGCGGCGGCGGAGGCCGCGTTCCACGCCCCCTCCTGGCGAAAGCTCGCGCCGCGCGAGCGGGGGCGGATGCTCCTTCGGATCGCCGACATTTTGGAGGCCAATGCGGCTGAACTGGGCGAGCTGGAGGCCCTGGACAATGGTATGCCGCTCGGATGGGCGGTCGGCGGCGTCTACGCTTCGGCCGAGGCGTTTCGTTACTATTCGGGCTGGTGCACCAAGCTGATGGGCCAGACCTACGACCCCTCGGATGCGGGTTCGGAAGTCCTCGTCTATACCCGAAAAGAGCCCGTGGGGGTCGTCGGCCTCATCACGCCGTGGAACTTCCCCCTGATCATGGTGGCGATGAAGCTCGCCCCGGCCCTGGCGGCCGGATGCGCCTGCATTCTCAAGCCCGCCGAGCAGACGCCGCTTACGGCTCTGCGCCTGGGCGAACTGCTGCTGGAGGCGGGCCTGCCACCCGGCGTGGTGAATGTCGTCACCGGCGACGCCGAGGCCGGCGCGGCGATCGTGGCTCATCCGCGCGTGCGGAAGGTGGCCTTCACCGGATCGACGGCCGTCGGGCGCGAGATCGTTCGCGGGGCGGCGGGCAACCTGAAGAAGGTCAGCCTGGAGCTTGGCGGCAAATCTCCCTTCTTCATCCTGGAGGACGCCGATCTGGATATCGCCATCCCCGGCGCGGCGATGGGCATTTTCGGCAATGCCGGTCAGAACTGCGTCGCCGCGTCCCGGCTCTATGTTCAGAAAGGCGTCTATGACCGCGTCCTGGAGGGCATGACCAAGGCCGCCGCCGCGATCAAGGTCGGCTCGCCCTTTGATCCCACATCCACCATGGGGCCCCTTATCACGGCCGAGCACCGCGATCAGGTTCACCGCTATGTCACCAGCGGCCTAGCGGATGGCGCCAAGGCGGTGTGCGGAGCTGATGCTCTCGGCGGTCCGGGTTATTTCTACGCCCCGACGATCATGACCGATGTGGGCGCGGACATGGCGATAATGCGCGAGGAGATCTTCGGCCCGGTGGTGGCCGTGACGCCGTTCGGATCGCCGGAGCAGATCCCCGCCCTCGCCAACGACACGGAGTTCGGGCTGGCCGCCAGCGTCTGGACGCGCGACCTGAACAAGGCCCATCATCTTGCGCACCTTATCGAGGCGGGGAATGTGGGGATCAACACCCATGGGGTGGGTGATTTCGCCGTGCCCTTGGGCGGCTATAAGCAATCGGGATGGGGGCGGGAGAATGGCGAACAGGGCCTCTCGCTCTACCTGGAGCTGAAGAGCATCACCGCGAGGATCTCTTAGCCCTTGTTTAGGAACCGCGATGTCCTGGGTCCGCGGCTGAAGCTGGGCGTCATCGGGCCGGCGACGAACACCATCGTCCAGCCTGACTTTGACGATATGCGCCCGCCGGGCGTCACCAATCACTACAGCCGCATCGCGGTGGAAGACGCCGAGGGGGTGAATGACGACAGCTTCGTCGCCGCCACCAACCTCATCGGCGACAACACTCTGGACGCGGTCAGGGGCGTCATGCCCTGCCGGCCAAACCACCTGGTGATGGGGATGTCCGCGGTCACCTTCTATGGGGGCCTGGCCGGGGCGGCGAAGTTCACCAAGGCCATCGAAGACACATCCGGCGTCGGGGCGACCGTGGGGTCCACGGCGCTGGCCAAGGCCCTGGGCGCCTATCCCAATGTGAAACGCGTGGCGTTCCTTTCGCCCTATTTTCCCGTCGCCAACGCGGCCGTGGCGCAGTTCTTGACGGAAAGCGGCTTCGAGATTGTGCGAGATATACCCCTCAAATGCACCCGCTGGACGGCCATCGCCGAGGTGCCCGAAAGCCGTCTGATCGAGGTCATCAAGGCTCTGGACGGTCCGGATGTCGACGCCATCGCCCAGGTGGGGACGAACCTCTCCATGGTCCGCCTGGCGGCGGCGGCGGAGGCGTGGCTTGGCAAGCCGGTCATCGCCATCAACACCGCGACTTATTGGGCGGCCCTGCGGGCCTGCGGGATCGAGGATCGCGTGGAGGGCTTCGGCCGGCTGTTGAGCGAGTATTAGACAAGAAAATGAGCAGGAGCGGCCGGCCGGCCCGCGGGGCCTCACTTAAGCATTGCCGGGGCCGAACTTCGCGCGACTAATGTCTCCATGGAGCTTCGACAGCTTAGGTATTTCCTGACCGTTCTGCGCCTGGGAAGCATCAACCGGGCGGCGAGCGTGCTCAATGTCACCCAGCCGTCTCTCTCTCACAGCATCAAGGCGCTGGAACGCTCGGTAGGGGCAGAGCTGATCATCCGCGGCGGCGGGGGCGTACGGGCGACCGCCGTGGGCGAGGAATTCGCCAAATACGCCAACAATATCGTCCGGGAGGCGGAGAAGGCCAAGGCGGTGGTGGAAGCCTCGCGCGGCGCCGGGGAAGGTCGCATTTCGCTGGGGGTTCTGTCCGCCTTCTGCAACCACATAACCCCACAGATCCTCTCCGAGTTCTTCCAGGTCAGCCACAATCCGGACGTCGACCTCTTCATCCACACCTGCAATCTGGGCGAGGTCGTGAAGCGCATCCTCCGGGCCGAGTGGGACCTGGTCCTCACCCTCTCCTCGGAGTCGGATGCGTTTCCCCCTGAGATCGGGGCCAAGAACCTGGGCATGGTGCGCAGCTCCGTCTATTGCGGGGCGGCCCACCCCCTGGCCGGACAGGCGGGCGTGAGCCTCGCCGACATGGCGACTTATCGCTGGATCGCCAGCAATCTGGGGCTGACAGAGGCGCTGCTCGCGCGTCAGTTCGGCCCGGAAGGCGCGGCCGCCGGCCGGGTGTCCCTCCGCACGGACTCCATGACCCTGATCCCAGGACTGCTGAGCGAATTTCCCTTCCTCTGCATGGCGCCGGATGTCTCGGTGGCCTGCGAGGTGGCGAACGGGACCCTAGTGCGGGTGGATCAGACGGCCCTCACCTCGGCCAGCCGTCTTGTGGTGCTCTATTCGAACCTTTCCAACCGGACCCCGGCCATGCGCACCCTAATCTCGATTATCGGCGAGCGGGCGCGTGGGCTGGGGCTCGCACCGCAGTCCATCGCAGCGTGAACACCCGCTCATCCGCGCGGGGGTGATCTGAAATATGAATGTGCGTTCGTGGACGGTCATCATCATGTTTGGCCTCGCCAACGCAGTCGCGTTCATGGATCGCGGTTTTATCAACCTCGTCGTGGAGCCGATCCGCGTCTCGCTCGCCCTAAGCGACATCCAAATGGGTCTCCTGATCGGCCCGGCCTTCATCCTCTTCTACGGGCTCGTCGCCCTGCCCATCGGCCGCCTGGCCGACGTCGCGCCGCGCAAGGGGATCCTCGTGGCGGGCGTCGTTGTCTGGTCGCTCTGTGTGTCGCTCGCCGGATTTTCGCGGCGGTACTGGCAGTTGGGCGCCAGCCGCATGGGGCTGGGGATTGGCGAGGCGACGCTCAATCCCGCGGCGATCTCCATCATCAGCGACCTGGTCCCACGTCAGAGCCTCTCTCTCGCTGTCGCGGTCTTCGTCGCCCTCGGGGCGTTGGGCGCGGGGCTGGGTTCACTGGCGGGCGGGTTGCTTTTGGCATGGATACACACCCATGGAGCCGGCGTCCCGAGCAGCTTCGCGCCCTGGCGGGAGGCCTTCGTGATCATGGGTGCTCCGGGGCTTCTCCTGGCCGGACTGATCTTCGCCATCGTGCGCGAGCCCCCACGGACGGGACGTACCAGCGCCACGGGGAGCTTTCGATGGCGCGAGACCCTGGCCTATCTGAGAGCCCACCGGTCCGGGACGCTGTATGTGATCATGGGATTCGCTCTCATCAGCATCCTGCCCACCCTGGCGGCCTGGATCCCCGCCTTCCTGTCCCGCAGCTTCGGATGGGCGCCGGCGCGGATCGGCCCGGCGCTGGGGCTGGCGCAGCTCCTGACCAATCCGACCGGGATCATCGCGGGCGGGATCATGGCCGACCGCATGCGCCGCCTCGGGCGGGAGGACGCCAATGTCCGGATCATCCTCTTCGCTCTGGCGGGCGCCCTCCCCTTCTTCGTGGTCTTCCCCCTCATGCCGACCCCGCAGCTCGCGCTGATCGCCTTTGCGCCGGCCAACTTCCTGACCATGGTCTGCTTTGGCGCCTCGACCCCGGCCATCCCCCTGCTGGCGCCGGCGGCCATGAGATCGCAGGGGATTGCGGTGATGTTTCTGGCGGGGAATCTGATGGGCGCGCTCGGCCCCCTGCTTCCGCCCCTCCTCACCCAGTATGTCTTTCATGATCCCGCATCCCTGCGTCTCGCTCTGGTGATCGTGCCTGCCCTTGTCTGCCCCACGAGCTGGGCGATCCTTTTGTGGTCGCGGTCCGCCTTCGCGGCGCAGGCGGCGCGGGTTCGGGCCGAGACGGCGACCGTGTAAAGAGACCCGCACCCATGCTGACCCTGACCCTCGCCCAGACGATCGTCGCTGACATCCTCGCCCAGGCGCGCGTGGCCGGCTCCAAGCCGCTTTGTGTTGTGGTGCTGGATGCGGGCGCCACTCCCATCGCCCTGGCGCGGGAAGACGGGGCGGGGATTTCGCGGCCGAAGCTTTCCCTGGACAAGGCCGAGGGGGCGCTGGCGCTTTCCATGCCCACGCGGACTCTGGCGCAGTTCCACGCCTCGGACCCGGCCATGCACGCGATCCTGCGCGAGGCGACGGGCAAGTCCCTTCTGCCCCTGGCCGGCGGCGTGCTGATCCGGGACGCCGAAGGCCGCGTGCTCGGGGCGGTCGGGGTGAGCGGCGGATCGCTCGACCAGGAAGAGGGTTTCGCCATCGCCGCCATCTTGCGCGCGGGCCTTGTCAGCGATCCGGCGGCCTGAGACCTGCGGCCTACGGACGTCGATAGGATATAGACGAAGGCCGACTTTTCGCCGCTCGCCCTGGCGCGCGATAAGCCTCCCACAGGTGTTCGGGCCATAAGTGTTCGGGAACGTCAGATGAACCGCAGTCCGCTCCGCGCGATTTCCGAGGAAGATCGTCAGACCTATCAGCGCGACGGGGCGGTGTGCCTGCGCCAGGTGTTCGACCAGGACTGGATCGCCTCCCTCCTGCCCGTCGCCAAGCGGATCGTTATCGACAAGGAAGACGTGGGCCTGCTGCCCCACCGCCCGGTCAATTTCATGACCCGGGTGCTGCCGGAGTTTCGCGAGCTGGCCTTCAACTCGCCCTTGGGCGAAGCCTGCGGCCGGACCATGGGTTCCAAGGAAGTGCGCTTTCTGTTCGACCAGATCTTCGCCAAGGCGCCCCAGTCCGACGCCAAGACCGTCTGGCATAATGACCGGGCCGGCTGGCCGGTCACGGGCAAGATGATCCCCTCGTTCTGGATGCCGCTCACTCCCATCGTGAAAGCGAACTCCCTGGAGGTGCTGGCCGGCAGCCACAACAACGACGTCCTCTATTGGAACTCCACCGCCAATTCCCGACAGATGGTAAAGCCGGAAGGGCGCAAGCCCATTCCCGATGGCGAGGCGGTGCGAAACAATCCCAATTTCACCTTCCTCTCCTGGGAGATGGAGCCCGGGGACGCCTTGCTGATCCACCCCTGGGTGCTGCACTATTCCTCCGGCAATCCCACGGACAACTGGCGGATCGCGGTCTCGGTCCGCCCGCTCGGCGACGACATCCGCTGGGACCCCCGGCCTGAGTGCGTGAACATGGCCGGGATCAGCTTTGATGAGATGATTCCCGGCGAGAAGCCCCAGGGCGTCATGACGCCGTTGATCTGGTCCGAGGACGGCCGCAGGGATGACACGTCCCGCTATCAGCGCGGCTTCGCCACCAGCTGGGACAAAGACGCCTTCGCTCGCCACGCCGCCGTGCCGCCCCCCTCCTTCGAGGACCACACCAAGAAGCTGGGCGGACCCTCCAGCCTGCTGGAGCTGGCGACGCTGGAGGATTTCTGAGCCTCGCACGCCCCGTTCGTCATCCCGCACAAAGCGGAGCGCAGATGCGGGACCCGGGGACGAGCTGCGGCGCCGCGGTTCGCGAACCTAAACATTAAAACCATTCCCCTGGGTCCCGGATAAGCCGCTGCGCGTCTTTCCGGGATGACGGGTTAAGGGGGTGAGCGCTCCTTCAGTTCACCGCGGCCCCAAATTCACGCTCACGGCCTTGGTCTTCAGATAGCCCTCGATCCCCTCGCGGCCGAATTCGCGGTTTCCGAGGCCCGACTGGCGGTTGCCGCCGAAGGGGGTCTCGGGCGATACAGCGGCGTGGACATTGACGCCCACCTGACCGCTGTCGATCCGGCGGACGAAGCGGTGGGCGCGGCGCAAGTCGTTGGTCCATATTGAGCCTGAGAGGCCATAGACCGTATCGTCGATGGCGGCGGCCAGGGCGTCCTCGTCATCGCCAAAGGTCTGGACCGCCAGGACGGGACCGAAGACCTCTTCCCGGGCGATGGTCATGGTCGGCGTCACCCGGTCGAGGATCGTCGGGCCTACGAAATGGCCCGCCCCGGCGGGGACCGAGCCGCTATGGACAAGCCGGGCGCCCTCCGCGCTCGCGCCGTCAATGAAGCCCTGAACCTTTTTCTTTTGCGCGGCGGAGATCAGCGGGCCGATGAAGGTTTCGGGGCGCAGGCCATCGCCGATCGGGAAGTTTTCGCTCGCGTCGATGATCCCGGCCATGACCTCGTCCTTCACAGATTCATGAACGAAGAGCCGTGTGCCGGCCATGCAGTTCTGACCGCTCATGAGGAAGCAGGCCATGGCGGCGACCGGGATGGCCTCATCCAGGGGGGCGTCGGGGAAGATCACGAAGGGCGACTTGCCGCCGAGTTCGAGGTTCACCCCGCGCAGATTATCCGCCGCCGCGCGGGCGATCTCTTTGCCCACGGCCGTGGAGCCGGTGAAGGCGATCTTGTCGATCCCCGGGTGGCGGACCAGGGCCGCGCCGGTGGTCCGGCCATGGCCATGCAGGACGTTGAAGACGCCGTCCGGCCCGCCCGCGTCGCGCCAGGCGGCGGCGAGAAGCTCGGCGGTCAGGGGCGCGAGCTCGGCGGACTTCAGGATCATGGTGCAGCCGGCCGCGAGCGCGGGGGCCAGCTTCATGATGATCATGCCGACGGGGGCGTTCCACGGGAGGATGGCGCCGACCACGCCCACCGGCTCGCGCAGGGTGTAGACCAGGAAATCCAGATGTTCCCGGCCATTGGCGGCGGTGGGGATGGTGGCGCCTTCGAGCTTGGTGGCCCAGCCGGCATAGTATCGCAGCACCTCGCCGCAGAGACTGCGGATGGTCGGGACCGACATGGAAATGGGCAGGCCGGCCTCGATGGTCTCGATCTCGCCGATGATGTCGGCCCGCTCATCGAGGATATCGGCGAAGCTCAGGAGCACTCGCGCGCGCAGGTTTCCCGGCGTGACGCTCCATCTGCGAAAGGCGCGGCGGGCGGCGGCCACGGCCAGATCCAGGTCCTCTTCGCCGGCGGCCTGCACCTGCGCCACGATCTCCTCACGGGCCGGGTTTTCGATGGGGAGGATCTCGTTGGACTTCGCATCCTGGAAGGCGCCGTCGATAAAGGGGCGATGCGGCTCTTTGAGAAAAGCCGTGGCCTGGGCGGAATAGGCGGGGCGCGAGGGGGTGAGAGCGTTCATAAGGCTTTCTATCCGATGGCGGGCGGCGGGCGACGGGACAAAGCGGGGTTTGATCGCGGGGCGGTCAGAGGCGGAAGCCCCCGAGAGCTTGGAAAAAAGCCTGTTTTGCTGAACGGGACGTCGAACATGACCTTTTCTCCTTATTATTTAACAGTGCGAACGTGCGGTGCGCGCCCGGTGAAATGGCAACAAATGGCAACATTTGGCAGCCTTTTGGCAACATCCCGGCGGCGGATGGGCTGCTGATTGGCTTCAACGTGGGCGGCAAATGGCCGCAAATGGCAGCGGATTGGCAACAAATTGGCAGCTTTTGGCAACGGTATGGGGCTACCCAGTCTTAAGCATGATGATCTGTGGACGCCCCGGGGCCTCTTGTCCGCGCGCATGTCAGAGACACATTCGCGGATTGCATTATGTAATGTAACACCTCGCGCATCGGAAGGGAAGACCCCGCGAGCGGAGCGTGTCATGATCGCGGCGTTTTCGAGGACACGGCGTTGGGGGCGGAAGACATGCGATATCTCAAATCTCGCGGCGGGCCGACGACGGCGCGCGACCTTTTGATCTCGGCTGTCATTGGCGCGGGGATGCTCATGGGGGTCTCGGCAAGCGCGCAGCCGGCCGGCCAGATAACCGGCGTCGGCGGCGTCTTCGTCACCAGCAAGGACCCCAAGGCGCTTTCCAAGTGGTACCGCGACGTGCTGGGCTTTGACGTCAAACCCTGGGGCGGGGCCATGCTGCGCTATGACGCGCCCGGCCATCCGCCCATGGTCGTCTGGTCACCCTTTCCCGTGGGCAGCGACGAGTTGGCGCCCTCCAAGCGCGAATTCATGATCAACCTCGCCGTGGACGACATGGACGCCTTCATCGCCCGCCTTACCGCCAAGGGCGTTCCCATCCTCAAGCGCGACGACACCGACCCCAACGGCAGGTTCGCCTGGATCATGGATCCGGACGGAACGAAGATCGAGCTGTGGCAGCCGAAAAGGGGCGGGTGAGGGACGCAATTCGAGATAACCTAGACCCGCATCTAGGTTATTGCTATTGTTTGACGTGCCGACCGTCCTCACCATCAGAAACATCCGCGTGGCGATATACGCCAATGATCATCCGCCGCCGCATGTCCATGCCATCGGGCCAGGGGGCCGGCGCGCCAAATTGCAGCTGAACTGCCCAGACGGACCGGTTCGGCTGGTCGATCAGGCAGGATTTCGCCGGGTCGACATAATGGAGATCGGCGCCGCGGTTGCCGCCGCGCTGGAAGCTATCTGCGCTGAATGGAGACGGATTCATGGCTCAGTTTGAGGTCCCTACGGAAGAGGAATTCGCCGCGATCACGCGCCGAACCTCCGACCGCATGAAGCGCGAACTGCTCGCGGTGTCCGCAAGGTATGATCGGCGGGGCGGCCGCGTGATGATCACCCTGAACAACGGCGCTGTCGTCGGCTTTCCCCTAGCGAGCCTTCCGGGTCTGGAAGGCGCCCAACCCGACGATTTGCGTCACATCGCGGTGCAGGGCGAAGGTTACGGTCTGCATGTGGCTTGCCTGGACGCGGACATTTCGGTGCCACAGCTTCTGGCCGACCAGCTTGGCTCAACGGTCATGAAGCGCGCTGTTGTTCGCGCGAGCGCCTCAAGGGCCAATGGGCGCCTCGGCGGTCGACCGCGCAAGTCGCGGGCGGCTTAGGGAGGATGCAGGACGCAAGATAGCCGGCTTCTAATAACCTAACCGACAGCCTACGATTTCAATCCTTCTCCGCGGCCCGCAGGGCTACTTCGCGCATGGCGGCATAAAGATCGAACGACCGGAAACAATCGCCGGTCGCCTCGATGCGTCCTTCATATTCAGATTGAGCTGTCAGCGCACGATCTCCGTAAAGACGGGGTGCAGCAATTGCCCTTTTGACGACCTCAACCTCTCCCAAAAGATCCTCGCTACGCCAGATCTCATAAAGCCTGCCTCTAATCGCCTCGTAAGTCTGGAAATCTCCAAGTGACCGGAGTTCGCGACCGCGAGGTTCACGGCGCGCCGTAATTATGGCCTCCCGGTCTACATTATTCGATTCAGATTCGAGCTCTTTAGGCGCATCAATAACCGGTAGAACGGTGATGGGTGTCGATGTTGGCGATATGGACTTTGGCTTTGGCTTGCTCACGTTGATCGTTGGCTCCCGATCACCCGCGTCGCGAGCGACCCGCTCTCGGACACCATCTAGCCAAGCCAGCAATTTTGCCGTCTCACGAGCCGGGTCAGCGAACCAATCAGTCGACCATACACGGTAAATGTTCCAGCCTAGATTCTCGAGAATCGTTTGCCGAATGTGATCCCGGTCACGAACGCTCAATCCAGAATGATAGGCCGCACCATCGCACTCGATGCCCGCGATGAAGCCGATAGGACAACTCTTGTGGCGAACGCCCAGGTCGATCCTAAATTTCGCGACACCTACTTGATAGACGACTTCGTAGCCGGCGCCCCGTAACGCATCGGCAACGAAAATCTCGAAATCGCTGTCAGTTTCACCTCCAGAGGCGTCGTCGTACTCTGCGCCACCGTGCGCGTATGTTAGATAGCTCTTGAATGCAGTAACTCCCCGCGAAGACTTTTCCGTTACCTTCACATCGTCTGGTCGAAGCGATGTTACCAGGCGGCATGACATTTTGGCGCGTGTCACCAAAACATTGAGACGTCGCCAGCCGACTTCGCGGTTGATCAGCCCAAAATTCTGACGCACGACGCCGTTCTTGTCTGGGCCGTAAACGGTTGAAATCAGGATAATATCGCGCTCGTCGCCCTGCACGTTTTCTAGATTCTTTATGAAGAACTCGTCGATCGTACCCGCAAAGGCTTCGACATATTTCCGCACGCGCTCTTCTTCAACAATCAGCCTGTCGAACTCATTCTGTATAAGTTCCGTTTGCTTGGAATTCATCGCGACGACTCCGATGGAACGCTCGGGATGCGTCTGCATCAAGCCGAAGGCCTGTTCGATGATCAGTTCCGCTTCGCGCTGATTGATCGAGGCTTCATAGACGGTGTCAGAAAAGAATTTCGGCGTGTAGAAGCATTTGACGCCCAAAAGATCATCATCGTTCGCCATCGGGCTTGGAAACACGACCAAATCGCGGTCGTAGAATTCTCGGTTCGAGAACTGGATCAGGCTTTCGTGCTGTGATCGGTAGTGCCACTTAAGACGTGGCTTGGTCCGGAACCGTTGATTGGCCAGGTCAAGAATCGACTCTGTGCCCTCATCGACGCCCACACCCGCGCCGTCATCATTGCCGTCATCTATGCTCGTAACTTGGAAATGGTCGCTGGGCGGCAGTTGGTTGGCATCCCCAACCACGACGAATTGATCAGCGCGCAAGATGCAGCTCACCGAAAATTCCGGTCTCATCTGTGACGCTTCGTCGACGATGAGCAGATCGAACTTGAGGGATGCAGGACGGATAAATTGCGCGATCGAGGTAGGTGACATCATCCATACCGGCTTCAACGCCTGAAGCGCTTGACCGGCTCGATGCGCGACGTCGCGAAGAGGCGTGCGCGGGCGCTTTAGTTCGACCTCGTGTTCGAGGAGTGCAAGTTCGGAATGAGTCGCCCGAGGCCCGTAGCCAACCCCCCGCGGGGCACGGTCTTTCAGCCGCGTCGCGACGATTGCGGCCGCCTCCAGCTTGTGCAGATCTTTGTCGACCCGTCTGAACGATTGTCGTGCGGCGTCTAGCGAAAGACTGCCGAGTCGCCCCAACTCCTCTCCATCGCTACTAAGATATGACCGCAGAAGGGCGGAAGTCGCGGCCAGTTCGTAAATATCGTCAAGACGCTCAGGTGGCACGTCCCCGGAGGTCGCGGCTTCGGCAAATGCGGACAAGTTCCGCGCGGCGACCGCCGCGCGATATTTCAGGAGGTCGGCGGCTAGGCTAGCTCCAGGCCGGTCCATGCTCAACGCAACCAACGTTGCCCCTGCTTGCTCCCAGTCCAAGCCTTCGCACACCTCGACCGTGTCGAGTTCGGCAACCTCCCAAAGAGCATCCGATGCGCTTTCCCATTCGCCGACGGTGCGGGAGAGATCGGTTGAAGCGCTTGCGAGCGACGACACAAGAGCCGCTGGCACTTTCGATGCGCCCAGAAGAATGCGGACGTCGACTGGACCTTCAATCGCGCAGAGTCGGTTGAATTCGTCGAGACTTTGCCGGAGTGGTTGGAGCGACGTCGCGACATCCCCGACCCAATCGAATTCGGGCTTTTGCCGATGGGAGTCGAATGCCTGACGGGCCTGTTGCAGGTTCACTAAGGCGTCGGCGATACTCCCGCCTGTCGCACGTTGAAGCGATGCGTCGAGTCGAACTCGCACCGCGCTGGCAGCATCCGTGAGGTGGCGAAGCACGACGATTCGATCCGTGCAGATAGTAGGCAAGTCGGCGAGTGCTTCATCGGCATAGCCAGCATAAATGACTTCTGTAAGTAGCGCGTTGAGACGTTCGCAGCTGGCCGAGAATATCTGCCGCTCGGCGGTGTCCGTAGCGAGCCACCAGCGCAGGGTCCCCATCTCATCCAATGCGGAGAGCCGCGAAGCGGCTGCTGATGCCAGGGACTGGGCATCGCGAAGAGCGGTAAAATCGCTTTCGATCCCCTCCCACAGCAATCCGGGAAAAAGTGTCCGCGCCTTGCTCTCCTCCCGGAAGATACGTCGTGAACGTGAATAAGTCGCGGCCCGCCGTAGGTTGCGCGCCGCTTGTTCGCGGTCCTTCGTATCCACAAGGAATCCGGCAGCGCGTCGCTGGGCCGTCTTGTATCGCTTGCCGAAAATACGCCCGAGCGCCCCCGTTGATTCGAGTGTCTCAGCTAGGTCGTTGAGATCGGCGGGCTCCACGACCCATGCCTCAGCCCGGGTGATGGCCGCCAGTTCGTCTCGTTGTGTGAGAAGCGCGGTAGCCTCTTGTTCGGCAAATGCGATAACACCGTCGGAGGCCACGTCTAGAAGGCCGCACGAAAGTAACGCGCCGATAGCGGGACTCACCAGGCCCAGTGCGGCAAAAACCGAGGCAACACTCTGCGCATTGCGTGCTGTGGTTTGCGGGCCGCCAGCGAGTTTGGCGCTTATACGCTCAATGTCGCGCACTGCGCTCTGAAGCGATCTGGATAGCCCTTCATTCAACGTTTGAGATTTGTGGACGTCAGCAAGAGTTTCTGGGCAGCGCTCTATACGAAGGGCATCACGCAATGCCTCGGCTGCATCGATCGGAACGTCGTCCGGGCGCTCAATATCGCCTGCAACGTTGTCGAGCCGCACTCGCCATTCACGCTGTGCATCAAGAATTTCCAGCGATGCCGAAGGATTACGAATTGCAGTACTGACGATTATTTCGTCGGCGCAGGTGAATGGGGCGAACGCCGCAAGTTGTTTGGAAGCGGCCCAGATCCCATTGTTAGGGTTTGGCAAAGTGACGCCAAACTGCGCGAGGCCCTTCGCGACGTCGGCGACGGCGCTTGCTGCACGTCCTGATTCCGCGGCCGCATCCAATGCCCTGCTTTGGTCGAAGGGATCGAGCCGCTCGGCCAGTGCCCAGCTTGTTCTATTGCCCCCATGCCCCTGATCGATTGCCAGAAGCGCCTTACCGACTTGAGCCAGCAATTCTCGGTTTTGGGTTAGTGTCGGTCGGTCGAGTTCGAACGGATCGTCCGGAGACCAACGCGCCTCCATCGCTTTTGCCTGCTCCCGCGAGAACATATTGCGAAGCCGAATTTCCCGCCATGCGAGCGAGTGAGCAGTCTGCCCAAGACGCCCCAGAGGAGTGCGGAAGAGCGCGAGATAGCGGCGAAGCAAGTCACGGTGGCGGCGCAGTTCTGCGCGCTTATCCTCCAGTACCCGGGGGTCCGAAGCGGATCGCGCCGCAAGCCGCTCGCGTATGCCGGCATACACATCGGTCTTGCTTGCCTTATCACCGTGGAGTTCCAGGAGCAGTGGCCCAAAGCCCCACCCTCAGTCGGTCAGAGACGACGCGGAGCGCCGCCTGTTTCTCAGCGACAAACAGCACGCGCCTGCCCTGCGCGAGTGCTGTGGCGATCATATTGGTGATTGTTTGGGACTTGCCCGTGCCCGGGGGTCCCTCAATGGCCATGTCACGGCGGGCGGCCATATCCATGATCGCACGATGCTGAGGCGCGTCAGCATCAGTGATCAATGCAGGCACGCTGGTGGCGTGAACCGGGTCGTCGATATCGATGATGCTGTCATCACTATCGACACCCGCAATTTCGGTGGCGCCGATCAGGCCGGGTAGCAAGCGATGCTTTGCGAAGGCGTCATCAGGCCA
>Ga0116226_10000699_pt1 | contig 28717 bp, 31 predicted proteins | sample S1TSphfallax_FD_89692 | JGI IMG/M metagenome (GOLD analysis project Ga0116226, IMG submission 89692) | Host-associated microbial communities from peat moss isolated from Minnesota, USA - S1T2_Fa - Sphagnum fallax MG | ecosystem: Host-associated > Plants > Peat moss > Unclassified | place: USA...
AAAATTCCGTAAGCATACTCGCCGCCACCGCCACCAGAACCTCCAGTGTATAAGCCAGATCCAGGTGATCCTGCGCCACCCCCACCACCGCCTCCACCAACCATCTCAATTTCACAATAAAGCGTTCCATTAGTTGGAATGTACGTTCCGCTTGAGGTAAATACCCGTTCGTTAAGGATGAAAAAGCCAGAATTATTAGATCCAAAAGAATAATAATTTGATCCGTCACAAAAGAGCTGCACCGCCCCATAATTAGACGTAATTTGGGTCGAGGCAAGACCGTCGATTTTCCCAGATACGGCTATTATGGAGATATTATTGATCGCAGCGCTTCCTGAGCTGTCTTTAATAATATATGCTTTCCCAATATTTCCAGTGGATGAAGGAGCGGGTAGAGTAACTGTAACTACAGATGATGTACTGGTAACTTCAATAATAAAATCATTTAACTGAGAAGCTGTATAGCTCGCTGAAATCTTGGTTACTGGCTGGTTTAAGAACAGATTATTAGCACTATTTATATTTGGCATTTCGTTCTCATGGCTTCTTTTGAAGTGTAAGTAAATATTATAAATATAAAAAAGATCAAATATTTTTTAATTAAGTAAATCATTATTTAATGTTATATACAATTTATTTTCTAGATGTTAGAAAATGTTTTCGAGTTGGTTGTTAATATAAAATATTATCTATAAGGAGATCGAATGACTAGAAACTCAAGTGTCAATCTTGATATTACTAATAATGCAGTTGGAGCCACAATTGGTGGCGGAGCTACAGAGAGAAAAATTACGTGGAATGGAACTGGCGACCAGACCTTTACTCAATCATTTGCGGGAAATACCGTTTGGACGATGCCGAGCGCTGGTGGCGCAACAGATTCTTTACTTGGGGCAAGCGCTTATACAGCTGCTGGAACTATTCTTTATGGATCTGGGGCTGGAACCTACCCATCTACTTTAGGAGCTGGGACTGCGGGCCAAATCTTACAAACAACGGGAACTACTCTTGCCTGGGCAACAACATCATTACTTGCATGGACTGGAATATCCGCTTCACAGACAGCCGTAGCTCAAAGTGGGTACTATGTCACAAGTGGTGATCAAGCTGTAACTTTGCCTGCAACAGCAGCCGCTGGCACATATTTAGCTATTTATTCAGCAAAAGGGTCTACTGGTTGGTCAATTGTACAAGGAGCGGGACAGTCAATCCAGTTTGGATCGGTTGCTACAACTACAGGAGCGACTGGTTTAATATCTTCTACTGCAGTGGGAGACGGTGTTTGGATGTTATGTACTACAGCCAATACGACATGGCTTGTAATCGCAAGTACAGGCAATTTAACAATCGTATAGTAATACTCAAACATGGGGAGAACAGAAAAATTCTGGCCTTCCCAAGGATCGGTGTTAATTGATTGGAAGCATAGCGGTTGCGCTATATGTTACAATCGCATTGCCCAAAATATAATATCCTGATCCCACATTACCTATAATGAAACTAGAATTAAGACTCGCATTATATAAAGCTAATGCGTAAAACGAGGAGCTATGTACAAGTACACTCCCTGTATCATATGAATTATTTCCAAGAGTTGCTATGCAGCTTCCAGCTGAGGGGTATGAATAAGGAGAGCCTACTGAAAGTACTCCAGAAACAGAGGTGTTTATACTGAATCCTGTTGGAAGATTAAATAAATAATACCCGCTTCCAGCACTTCCAGCATTTATTTGAGAGAAATTCATATTGATGAACAGCATTTTTCCCATTTGCAAGTAGTATGATGTAAGCGTAGCTCCACTTCCTGGTGTAGGAGCAGTTGAAGTACCGCTAATTGTAGTGGTAAATGAAGTCCAAATACTAGGATTTGGTGAATTCGTTATGTTTTGTTGAGACATTTTTTCCTTTAATTCAATCCGTAAATTTTAAATGTTCCCGTCGCTATGTTTCCTGAATCTAGTACTATCTGAAATGCGTTTACCCCCGTAGTCCCAGACAACTGACCTCCAGTTATTCCAAAAAGAGTAGCAGCAGTCCAAAATGTAGTTCCTGTACTCACTACAAATGTAGAAGTGTTTAGATTGTATAGATAGAGCGTTCCAGAAGAAAAAGGGCCGGTTCCAATCTGGAAACCCATTTGTAACCCAGTAGAATTATTTTGGTTATTAGCAACTGAGGTGTTATATCCAAAGTAGTTGTGTCCGCTTTGATACCCAGAGCTTATGTAAGATGACCCATTGTTCGTGGACAATCGAACAAGCATAAACGGAGCTCCGGATGCAACGCTTACATTGGTGAAGATAATCAGGATGTTATTGATACTAGACGGAATGTTGATTACAGGTATGGAAGCTGTATTGCTCGCAGTAAAGCTGTATTCCCAGCCATTGGTGATATTCTGTGTTGGCATTAGTTTAGTCCGTAAAATTTAAAGTTTCCAGTTGTAATAGTTCCACCCGCTATAGAAAACTGAAGGGCATTTACGTTCGTCGTTCCAGGAAGTATTCCAAAGGTGTATCCTCCATAAGCTGCCCCTGCTAAATAAAGCAAAATAGTTCCAGTCATGCTCACGGTAGAAGAAGAGTTTAATCCATAAAAATAGACCTGACCAGAAGACAAACCACCAGCGTTAGTAAATGCGAACGCCAATCCAACTGATAGCGGTTGTACATTACTTGTAGATGCATATTGACTATAAACAACTTGACTTTGATACCCAGTAGAGGTGAATGGACCCGCTGCGCCATTAGTAGATAGTTGAGCCACAAATCCTGACCCGCCAGTGCCATTCAAGTTATTGTAAGTCAGAAGCATCGTGTTTAAGCTTGGTGGAGGAAGAACTATGAAGCTTGCTGTATTGCTTGCAGTAAAGCTGTATTCCCAGCCATTGGTGATGTTCTGTGTTAGCATTAGTTCAATCCATAAACTTTAAATATTCCAGTAATATTTCCTGCGAGGCTCCAATTTATTATTTGAAACGCATTCGCATTCGCATTCGTAGCTGCAAGCGACCCTGCAAAAGAACAACAGAGCCCTTTTTTTCAGTGGTTTTTACGCTTTGACTGTCAACGATACCAGCTGTTGATTCTGGCTCTTTTCCCAATAGCACCTTCAGAGACCTTCTTAGGTAGTCATTCTCTAACATTCGTAGTCCAGCTAAGCTGCCCTTAGTACTGAAGGAGTATTCACACTATTACTAAGTTTCCTATGCTTGCATAAGCAGACCAGGTTGTATTTGCTGTTGTACACATCATAATGACAGAGTCACCTGTGTTCGTTGACGAAATCGAGCCAGAAACACCGCTAGTAGTCGTAAGGTTTCCAAGGCGGATGCTTTGCCCTGTGGCTTGTGTGATTGTCCATGAAGTGCCCGTATTCAAAAGAACTACAATAACAGACCCTAAAGCAGCTGTTGCTGGGAGAGCTAAAGAGGGAGTTCCAGAAGAAATAATGTAACCATTATTGCTTGCAAGTGTTGCACTTGCTGAAATGGATTGCCATGTAAGATAGGTTCCGCCAGGTGGCGAAGCTGATAAAGTAATTGATCCAGCTGCATTTGCTACTGAAATACCAGTTCCAGCAGTAATATTGCTAAGGACTGGGGATAGTCCAGTAGAGCCGATTGCAATTTGACCATTGATTATTGGAAATACATTTGGGTTTTGTGTGACGTTAGTTGGAGTGATTCCAGAACCGATCCCAGCACCACTTATACTTGTCGCATGAGCATACACGAATCGGCCGGAGGCGCTAGATGTAGTAACAAAAGCGGTGCTATTAAAACTGTCATAAAAACTGTTGAATAAACCATTAGCAGTCATTGTTGCTGCAGCACCATTTTGTGAAAAATAATTGCAAAAACTACTACTTAATACAGAGGTGGCAGAATTTAGCAAGATAGCGTTGTTAAATGCATTAGCACTACATTGAATCATGGTTAATGAACTATTCGATCCAATTGCTGCTATATAGGATGTTCCAGATACTAGGACTGTAGATATAGATCTAACATTTACTGATGCGGAACCTGTAGGTGAAATTGTCATACAATTTCCAAGTCCTGCATTTGCAGTTGGATCAATTGTACAATTTGCAAAGTCTATTTCTGATGTTCCAGTAGATGGAGAAAATGTAAATACATCAGTCGTGGAAGCATTTGGAGTAAAGAAAAATAAATTGGAGAAAGAAACACCAGCATTTGCTGTCGGGGAAAAAGTATGTACTCCGAAAATGACAGCTGTTTTTGCGAAAGTAGACGCGATATTACTATAACTCGTCACCCCATTAGGACCTACCAGAGTGACCTTGTCTGCAAGTGTCAGATTTTCAAAGTAACTTCCTTCTTTAACATAGACAGTTCCACCTCCAGATGCAGAAGCCGCATTAATAGCAGACTGTATCGTGGAATAATATGGCGCACCTCCTGAAGGCCATACCACATATTTTGTTATTCCAAAGAAATTAGTATCGCTGTTGTTTTTAGCCATTTATATTCCGATTAAACAATGCTAAAATTCCCTACTGGATCAATAACACTCCAATTTGTGTTTGCAACAGTACATAACAAAATGATGCTAGCCCCATCTTCTGTAGAGCTGACACTTCCCCCGTTTCCTACAGTTGTTAATTTATTGCCGAATCTAATTTGTTGTCCTGCAGTCTGAAGAACTGAAAAGTTAGTAGCTGTATCATTACCAACGATTGCGACGATATCACCGACAGAAGAAGTAGATGGAAGAGTAAAGTTACTCCCTGGTCCAGAAACTACAATATATCCATTGCCAGAAGACATTGTAAAACTAGCATTAACCACTTGCCAATTCAGAGAGAGACCACCGCCAGAAGAAACTGTGATCGAGCCAGATCCATTAGTAATAGAAATACCTGGTCCAGCTGTCAGCGTAGTGGCTATTGGGTAATTACCAGTCCTTCCAACGATCAATTGTCCATTCGTTCGCGGAGTAACATCGGGATTTTGTGCATAAATCGTTTTTGTAATTTGGCTGTCAATAGCAGTTGCTGAACTGGTTGCAACTGAATCTGCATACGACAGTCGACCAAAGGCTCCTGAAGCTTTCGCATAAAAACCAGAAGAATCAGAAGAAGAAAAGCTATCGTATAAGCTCGTCATAAGTCCATTTGCTGTGAATTCGATGCAAGAAAAAGAACTAGAATTATAAGAATTATAAGAACTATTGAGAGTTGCGCTCGATGAAGTTAAAACAATACAAGCGGCTGTTCCTCCTGTATTTTGAAATGAACAATAAGAAGCATTTATGCTGCTATTTGCCCCTAAAGAAATATTTAACGTTCCAGCAATGGACTGCACGCTTTGCATTTGTATAAAAACACTGCCAGTGCCTGTAGGAGCTGTATAAATAGTGGCAGAGGGAGCTCCCGCTCCTAACGTATCATCTAGGATACAGTCTCTAAAATCGAGGGAAGCTCGGCCAGAACTGGGGTTGATAGAAAAAAGAGGGGAAATCCCGCTGTTTGGCGGTGCAAAACTTAAGTTTCTAAAAGATATATTGGAAGCTGTTGCAGGAAATGTATGGGCACCAAAAATAGTTACATTATTTGTTCCTATCCCTACGGAATCAATTCCAGGGCTGGATCCTTCTAATACAATGTTCGTTGGAATTGTCAGGCTTTCGAAATAAGATCCTGGTTTTACATATACCACTCCTCCTCCAGCAGATGAGGCTGCAGTGATTGCAGATTGGATTGTAATATAAGATCCAGTTGCGGCTACTGTTGAAACTACATACTGTGTGACCCCAAACTTATTAACGCTATTACTATTAACCATGTTCCTCTATTTTTTTAAGTCACCTTTAAATTTCCAGAAGCAGCTCGAACCACCCATTGCGTGTTTGCAACAACACATAAGATATCGGCACCATCATATTGATTTGTAGACGCGATCGAGCCTCCTGTTCCTGTAGTAGTGACCTGATTTCCGAAGTTGATACTTTGCCCTGCATTCTGAGCCAATATCCATCCCCCTGCACCCACTCCTGCTATTTGTATCAGCGTGCCAGCTGATGCTGCTGCTGGTAGAGTAAGTGTAGTTAGGGCAGAATTCTGCGTATAATAGTTATTGGTGGTAGTCATTAAAGAACCGAAAGAAGTTGTTCCTCCCACTGATCCAGCAGCACCTGAACTTCCTGTTCCTCCGGCTCCAATTGTGATCGTTTGGTTTGCACCTATTTGTGCAGCCGAGAATAACCCAAAGGAATGCTCTCCAGCACCTCCTCCAGACCCTAAGCTATTTTGAGCGGCTGTTGTTGCAGTAGCACCACCGCCAGCACCGCCCCCACCCACCATTTCTACTTCGCAATAGAGCATTCCTACTGTGGGATTATAGGTTCCACTTGTAGTAAACGTCCTTTCTATAACTGCTAAAGTTCCAGTACCTGAGTTAGAATAGGAGTAATATGCCGTTCCATCACAATATACTTGAACAACCCCATAATTCGCAGAGATCACAAGAGATGCAATACCGTCGATCGTTCCAGATGCTGGCATAACAGTAATGTTGTTCACGCTAGCAGCGCCAGATGAGTCCTTGATTAAGAAAGACTTCCCAACATTTCCATTAACCAAAGGTGTTGGCAAAGTGATAGTTCGAGGAGCAGAAGTATTTGTCACTTCAATGATTACATCACTAGGTAAAGCGATGTAATTTGTCGCAGTTGTTGTGACGGGTTGATTTAAAAATCGATTGTTAGCACTATTTATATTTGGCATTACAAACTGTTTTTATTTAAAAATTATCTTTTTTCGGAATTTCTTTTTTTATAACTTCTTCATCTTGATCAGTTAACCTATGTGACAAGTCAATTTCTATACCAGTTTCTAGCCAAATAATTTCTTCCATAGCTTTTTCAATAGGATTTTCTTCACCGAGAAACTTTGTTGATATTAACCCGATTAAAGATGATACAATAATAATAACCGCGACCCAAAACATGTTTACAACCAATTTAGTTTATATAAATGAAAGGTTTCCTTGTATTGCATAAGCAGACCAAGTTGTATTTGCAATTGTACATACCATCATAATAGAATCACCTTGCGCTGTAGATGTGACAGAACCTCCTATTCCAGTGGTAGTCACTGCATTTCCTATGCGTATACTTTGTCCAGCCGCTTGTGTAATCGACCAAGAAGTCCCTCCGTTCAATGTGACGACAATCACATCTCCTAACACGGATGATGTCGGTAGAGCCAAGGAGATAGTCCCTGAAATGACAATATAGCCGTTATTTCGCACTAATGTTGTATTTGTACTTACGGATTGCCATGTAAGATAGGTACCTCCTGGGGACACTGCTCCCAATGTAATAGATCCAGCGCCATTTGTAACTGAAATCCCGGTGCCAGCCGTCAATGTAGTAAGTACGGGTAATTGACCTGTAGAACCAATAGCAATCTGACCATTTGTTGTAGGAACAACATTCGGATTTTGCAAAATTCTTGTTTGCGTAATTTGAGGATCTATTAAAATGGCAGTGCCAGATACGGTTACATACGCATAATTGAATCGACCAAATGCTCCTGATGATTGTGCGTAATAAGTAGCTGTATTGGAACTGCTAAAATTATCATAGGTACTAGTAAATAAACCGTTTGCAGAAAACAAAATAGTGGGTGCAATTGCTGCAGTACCAGTTGTAGTATAAGAAGAATAATTACTTGTAACACTGCTTGTAGCTGAAGTTAAAGAAATCGTCGCTCCAGAGCTACTACTAAAGCTGGAAACGTTATTGATAAGGGCGCAGTTTGATCCAATCGTTATGCCGACAGATCCAGAGATAAAACAATTTGACAACGTAAGTTGAACAGAACCAGAACCGGTAGATGTAATAGTAAATGGATTGCCTGTGGAAGAATTAAACGGACCACTAATTGTACAGCTAGCAAAATCAATATTTGCTGCACCAGCAGAAGGAGCGAGAGTAAATAAAGCTGTACTTCCTCCATTAGTTCCTGTAAAAAATAAATTCCTAAAAGAAATACCAGTAGCTGAGGTTGGGAACGTATGACTTCCTATGACCTCCGCACAACTGGCACCAACAGAACTTGACCCACCTAAGATAGTTGGAACACCATTAGCTCCCTGAATAGTAATATTATCTTTAAAACTAATGTTCTCTGAATAAACTCCATTTTGAACATAAACAGTGCCGCCACCAGAAGTCGAAGCATCATTCACAGCAGCCTGTATAGTAGTATAAGACCCGCTTCCCGCTGTCTTAGAGACAATATACCGAGTTGTAGAAAATGAATTTGTACTGTTATTTGGTTGAGCCATTTTATGCCTTATTACTTAATCAAAATATATTCGTATTACGGAGCCTTTGATTTAAAATTCATTAGCTCCATTATTATTAATAAAATCGATAATTAGATTAAGTTACCAATAAGTTTCCTATTGATGTTGTGACTTGCCAGGTAGTATTAGCCACTACGCATAGTAAATAAACTACGTCTCTTTGTTGCGAAGAGGCTAAACTTCCAGTTGTGGTTGTGCTTGTAGTATTTCCAAATATAATGCTCGCTCCTGTTCCATATACAATTGTCCAACCACCTGCTCCAACGCCTACAACCGCAACTAATGACCCAAAAGCTGCTGTAGTTGGTAAAGTAAATGTTGTTAAACCGGCATTATTATTTGCATATCCGTTTGCAACAGCCATAGTTTGTGTTGTTCCAGCAACTGCATTCCAGGTTACAGCAGGTGGAATTGCGACCCATTGGAGCGTGCTTCCCAATGTTTGTAAGAACTGACCAGATGTTCCCGCTGACAGGGTAGTAGGTTGTATTCCAGCTCCAGCCCCATACAAAAGAGTACCAGCCGCAGAATACGCGCTCGCACCTAACAAAATATCTGTGGTTTGATTTGGTGTAGTAAAGGTAGAAGGACCAGTATTAGGGTTTTGAATAATAATATTTCCTGTTGTACCTGAAATACTTAAACTCTTTACTGTTGTTGTACCGCCTGCCAACGTCCATCCTGTAGAGTTGTTGGTAAACGATTGGTTTCCCGCGTTATTAAGTGATGCCATGAATTACTCCGTAATTTTTATTAAACAATTGTTATATTTCCTTGCGTTGCATATGAAACCCAACGCGTATTAGCTTGTGTACATACTAATTCTATTGAATCGCCAAGTGCTGAAGACGATAAAGAGCCGCTTATTCCGAGAGTGGTTTGTGAGGCGCCTAATCGTATAATTTGGCCAATGGCTTGTGTAATTGTCCAAGAAGTGCCGCTATCTAAAAGAACAACAATCACATCTCCTACACTTGAGACCGTTGGAAGCGCTAAAGATACTGCCCCTGATGCAACTACAAACCCGCTATTTGTGGTTAATGTTCGACTTGCACTGATAGATGTCCAAGAAAGAGCCGTCCCCCCAGCAGTTCCTATACTGATTGACCCAGCCCCATTTGTGATGGCAATACCAACCCCAGCAGAAAGGGTAGAAAGTATGGGTGTTGATCCAGTCACGCCAATCAGAAGCTGCCCGTTAATGATTGGTGTTGGTAATGGTTTTGTACTATAAATATTCTGTGTAATCTGTGGATCAATTCCTATTGTATTAAAAAGAGTTGTGTATGAATAAGATAAAATTCCAAAAGCCCCTGTAGACCTCGCAAAATAAGAAGCAGCTTGAGAATTAATAGTATCGTAAGTACTTGTTGCCAATCCATTTGAACTAAATAAAAACGTTGAGTCTGTAGACCCAAAAAAGGTATAGGTACTATTAAAAACAGCCGTGCTAGAAGTTACATTAATCGCTGTTGTAAGGGATCGAATTGAACACAAGTCTAGATTAACAGTTGCCTGAGCTCCTACTGTAATTGCCGTCACAGGACTTACTACAGTTGTATTAAATAGATGAAGAGTAGCAGTGGCTGACCCTGTAGCTAGTACCGAAAAGCCAACTATAGACATAGTTGTAGAATCAATTTCGGAATTAGAAAAATCTACGGCACTTGTCCCTGATGATGGGTTAATAGAAAATACTGGACTTGAACTTGAAACTGGCTGTAGTTTTACATATTGGAAAGAAATCATCCCATTTACTGAAAAGGTATGATTCCCAATAATTATAACGCTGAATAAATCCCCTGTGCTGACACCTACTACAGCCACGCCAGAGGGAAATAAAATACTCTCTGTGTATGTTCCTTCTTGGACGTAAACAGTGCCTCCAGTAACAGCTGCAGCTGTTACTGCTGCCTGAATCGTTGTATAACTTCCAAAACCAGGGATTGGATTTACTATATAGGGAGATGGACCAAAAAGATCAGTGCTATTGTTAATCACCATGAGTATATTGCCATTTGCATCATCATATTATTGTTGGATTTCCTATCATTGAGATAACCGACCAAGTCGTGTTGGCTACTACACAGACTAATGTAATAGCATCTGAATGCTTAGTAGATCCGATAGAGCCAGTTAATCCTAAAGTTGTGTTCAACGAACCACACAATATTTGTTGAGCTGCTGCCTGTGTAACAGTCCAAGAACCGGCCGAATTTAAATTTCTAGCTATATACAAAAAAGAGCCTACAACTGCACTAGTCGGTAAGCTAACTTGTATATTTGAAGCTGCATTCGCGATGTATCCGTTATCCTGCACGCCGGAAGTAGAAACAGTAATTACACTCCATGAAATCGCGCCTGGTACTGTCGCTAACAGGAGGCCTGATCCTCCATTAGAAAAGACAATGCCAGAACCGTGAATCGTTATATTTCCATCAACTGGTGTAACTGCCCCTCCTAAATCTCCAGTAAGTGAATTTATGCTACCTGGAAATATAGTACCTGGACCAAATGCGGACATCTTTAACCTCAATAAAGTTGTTTTTTTGTATCAGTTAAATATTAAATTGTATACATGATGAAATAAAGATTTACTTAAATAGAAAATAAACAATAATTTGTTTTAAAAAATTTAAATTGGATTTATAACCTGTAAATATTAATCACTTCATCAGAAAATAAAAATATGGCTACCAATAATTCGATCGAATTAAATGAAAAAGGGATCGCGTACTACGACGGGGTTGGGACTTTTAGTGCTCCCACTCTTACACCAAATGGGATTGTCTTAGGAGACAGTGCAAGCACCAATAGCGTAGTGACAAGTGCTGTTCTAACTAATGGACAGGTTTTAATTGGTTCAACAGGACTAGCCCCAGTCCCAGCTACCTTAACAGCAGGAAATGGAATCAGCGTTACAAACACTGCTGGTAGCATTTCTATCGCTACAGTGGGTGGTGGGTTGTCTTGGACAAGTGTTGTTAACTCTACCTTCACTATGGCGGAGAATAATGGGTACATTGCGAATAATGCGACCCTAGTGACTTTTACACTGCCAGCTGCATCAGCACAGGGATCAATTTTTGCCATTACTGGGGGGGCTACTGGAAATGGATTATGGAAAATTACCCAAAATGCGGGACAGACTATTCATTTCTTGTCGACGACTACTACAACAGGTACGGGCGGTTCAATAGCTAACGTAACACAATACCAAACATTATATATACTTTGTGTTGTAGCAAATACAACATTCAATGTAATTAATGCTATTGGTTCAACATTCAACCTAGTATAAAAGTAATATTTTATGACAGAAATAAAAAAAAGAAAAATAATTATACTGAACAAAGAGAAACAAAAATTTCTGATCGACCTTTTAGATTATACATTGAAAGGGGGCGGGGTTGAGGCTTTACCGTATGTAAACGCAGTCGCTGGATCTGTAGAAGAAGAAGAATTACCTTTTCCGATAAAAGGGTCGAAAAAATCGAATGAAATTAACCCTACGCATGATTGATTGCAATTATAGTGATTTAAAATAATATTGAGAAAATTTGCTAACTCGGCTTTGCCTCAGGGAATTTACATGAAAAATTTTCAATTACTTTGACAAGAAATTCGTTATAAATGTGTCCTTTATAAAAGGAAAAGCTCCGAACATCTTTCCTTTTGACAATAGAGGTTCACGTTAAAACAGCTCAGAGTGAGAGCCGATACGAACCAAATGGACATATCGATCATCTGTCCAATAGATAAGTAAAGCATCTGGTTTAACATGACATTCCCTGAAACCAACATAGTTCCCAGTTAATGCGTGATCTAAATATTTCTCAGGCAATTTTTCTTTTTTCAAAAGAATACCCAATACCGTTTCTATTTCTTTTTTTACTAGTTTGTTGTGTTCGTATTTCTTGAGGTCTTTTTTAAACCGGCGTGTTGGGTCCGGTTTAAGCATTTGGATTCATTCCCATCTTTTCCCAGAAATCTTCCATCGATTCGCACTTCATGCCTTTCCCTTCTTTGCTTTCTTGCATAGCATCAAAAGTGGCTTGGTTAGGTTTTCTCTCTTGGGGGAAATCCTTTCTCAGGTAAGAAAGGATAAACTCGCTTAAATTCATGTGAGCCTTAGCAGCTAACATCTTAATGTAAGCCCTTTCATCGACAGTACAGTCGATGGTGACTTTTGCTCTACCACGATGGTGCTGAGCATCCATATTATACCTCCTTGTTTACAACTCCATTTTACCAAATTCCCTAGATTTATAAAAGTTCTAAATCTCTTTTTATTGGAATATGGGCAAAAATAGTCGGCTATAGCTTATATTGATTTTTTGGTGGTGGTAAAGAAGTAAGGCTGAGACAATACCCTTGCTAGAAAAAGTCTCTCTCAACGGGATTTGTCGGATTTTCGATTTAATTATGTCATGGCTGCTCGAATTGATTGATGGGTTAATAGAGAAAATACCCCAGGATTTAAATGCAGAAGTCATACAAGAAAATGATGAAATTGAAGTGATTGTCCTTCAGGCCGACAAATTGTGGAACTATGGCTGTGGCTTGTCATGCACTCGAGAACGCCTCAAGTGGTTGCAATGTCTGGTGTCATCCCTTGCCCACAACATAGACCTGTTGGCAAAGAGTCTGGTAAAACACCTTACACCGTAAGGTGAGTTAAAAAGATAAGGCAAGTTGAGCGAATGGACCTTGTAGAGTTAAGTCTGAGCCATTGGGGGGATGTCCCATTGTGCTAAAATAGTCCAACCTTAATTGTCGGAACCAGACTTGTGTTTCCCAGCCAGCACTTAAAGCCAAAGCTGTTTCACACCAGCACCATTTTTTTTCAGCAACGGCCCTAACCTGAACCTTAGAAAATAATCTAGTTTTTCTTGCGACAAATGAAATAGAATTGTCTGCTGACAAACCTAATAAATCGGAATAGTCCGTTTTCATCCGAGCTTGTCCATACAGTGAGGCAAAACTAGTTAAAAATGAAATTGTGAAGTTTTGTGGCATCATGAATGCAAGATCTAATCCTAATTGAGGACCAACTCCCCACGACTTATTCTTGCCTCTTATGTCTTGTGGGGTATTAGCAGAAGAACTCACTATATCAAAATCACTATAGACTACATGAGTCGTTTGTCTGATAGAAGCACCTTCTATCCCAAACAGCGGCGTAAATTTACAACCCTTACTTAACATAAATGACCTCTCCAAGGTGAGGTCAAATACGTTCATCCACAATCTCCATTGACCAGATACCCTATTTACATATGCATTTCCATTAGAAGTTAAAGATGGCGGAATCATAGAGGCATAAAGATCATATATAGAACTATAGGCATTCGTTTGTTGGGGATGATTTGCAACATAAGTCCATGATGTTCCTATCGACCATTCATCAAAATAGACAGGAAATAAAAAACATACTCTTCCACTCGGGTTATATTTCCAGGTTTGTTCAATAGCAGTTGATGTAACTACGCCTATAGAACTTTGTGGCAAACGATTCGAATATACGAGTGAGTCTTCAATAGCACTGAAATAAAGGAGTTCTGCTCCAATATAAAACTGTTTGCAACATTTTGAATTGTCCACACAACTAGCCAAGAACATATCGGAGTCTGAATCCTTTAATCTTCGCGACTTCGATGGCGGTTTGCTGAATAGAAATGCTGTGGTTTGATCTTCTTGCAAATCTACCGAGTAAACAAATTGGCTAAAGCAAAAAAAAGAGAGAAACACGCTCAAAGCGTGTTTTGATAATCTATTCATAACACCTTAAGAAAAGCAGTTACTGAAGTCAGACACGTGTGTGTCTGAATGAATCATGTGTCTAGCAATAAAATTATCCATCTCTTTTATGGGGATTCTATATCTTCTGTTTACCAATATAGCAGATATAGACCCGTTTTTAATCGCTTTGCGAATTGTAGGAGGAGCAACAGCTAACGCAACAGCGACTTCAGATACCGTCATTAATCGCCTTTTAAAAGGCAGCTCTTCAGGTCTAGATTCCTTCACACGTACCTTCCCATGTTCTCTTCACCTCAGATAGCAAATAGATGTTTCGTGTGTCAACAAAAATATTTATCATCACTTGAGTGATGCGTATAAGTGTAATTATACACATCTTTTTTTTGCAGATAGAACCACAGAATTCTTCTGCTAGAATTCTGTGGAATAATATATGGAGTGGGCGCAAGTTTTAGTCATTGTATTTGGGAATTTAGCGATCATTCTTCAGAGACGTGATGCGTTCGATCGACCAAGAGATTAAAGACTTTCATGGTCGCCTTTGTTCTATTGAAAAGCGTATCGATCTAAATAATCCCCTTCATACTACTATTAAGTTCCCTGTTGCTGAAGTAACAACCCATTGCGTACTTGCTACAAGACATAAAACACCAATTCCATCGTATCGATTTTGTGAGGCGATGCTTCCTCCTGTTCCCGTAGTTGTTGTCTGATTTCCAAAATTGATGGTTTGCCCTGCATTTTGAGCAACTATCCATCCACCAGCCCCACCCCCAGCAATTTGCATTGTTGTTCCAGCAGCGGCCGCTACTGGAAGGGTAAAAGTAGTTAAAGAGGAACTTTGTGGATAGTAATTACTATTAGGAGACATTAGTTGCGTAGTTCCTGCTACTGGATTCCAGGTAGTGACTGGAACAATAGTAGAGGATGGGAGTTGGGTAATAGAAACAGAAATAGCCCAAAATGTAAAACCAGCAGATTGTGCGTTATTGAACCTGAAATCAATCGTGTCTCCTATAGCAAATTCGGCAGTGACAACGAAAGAACCTGTTTCAATTGCAGATTGTGTCTGTGTCTGCGCTGCCCCCATTGCCAAAACGGTAGATCCGTTTTTGACACATTGAATGACTCCATTTTGAGCAACAGTCGTAATCTCCATGGCAGCATTACCAATAATTTGGTAAGTACCACCCTGAGTGATAGTTACTTGGAATTGAGAAATTGTAAGACCTGATCCTTCATTCTGAGTTAAAGAACTAAGATCGAGTCTAGACCCAGAATTGGAGGGAACACTGCCTGGATCGGAACCAAAACCTGTCTGAACAACTGTAGCTCCAGGAGTAAATAACGTACTAGACTGTCGATTCCAAGACGCTTTTGCTAGTGCGACCACAGGCAAAGAAGCTGCTGATGTTGCAATGTATTCAGTGATGAAGATAGCTCCTGCAGATCCCGCCCCTCCCGCTAACGCTCCAGCAGATGCTATTTGAGATGCGCCAGATCCTCCAGACCCATATCCAAGCCCAGACGCTCCCGCTGCTGGCCCAGCATTCTCTACACCACCGGCTCCCAAAGGAGAACTTCCACCAAACCCAGGACGGAGTACGCTAGATGCTATTAAAGCACTTCCCCCCCCTCCAGGGACTCCAGGAGATCTGTAATTGCCACCAGTTCCCCCTGTACCACCTAAAGTTCCCCCTACGGTAGTTCCTACTGAAGAAGGGCCGAAAACTCCTCCGCCCCCTCCATTGGCAGACATAAGGGCTCCCAGAGATGTATTGCCCCCAGCCCCTCCTGTTGATGCTGCGCTCCCAACTCCGCCAGCTCCAATTGTGACCGTTTGAGAGGCTCCAATTGTTGCCGCAGAAAACACACCTACTGCATGTTCTCCTGCACCAGCACCACCCCCAGCCGCCCATTGACCAACTCCAGTAGCAGCAGTGCCCCCGCCTCCTCCTCCACCTCCAACCATTTGGACTTCGCAGTATAACATTCCCGCCGTTGGTGTATAGGTGCCGCTTGAGGTGAACACCTTCTCGTTTACGATGAAAGAACCAGAATTATTGGACCCAAATGAATAATAGTTCGTCCCGTCACAAAAAACTTGAAGACTTCCATAATTTGACGAAATTTTGGCCGTTGCCGCCCCATCAATTAATCCAGACGCCGATGTGATGAATATATTATTGGATTGAGCTGCCCCAGAAGTATCTTTCACTATATAAGCTTTTCCGATGTTTCCAGTTGCTGAAGGAGACGGCAATGTAATTGTAACTATAGAAGATGTGCTAGTTACTTCAATGATAAAATCATTTATCTGAGAAACTATATAACTTGCAGCAGTCTGAGTTACAGGCTGATTTATAAATCTATTATTAGAACTATTTATGTTTGGCATTCGTTTTTTAAATTAAACTAACTTTAAATTTCCAGTTGCTGAAATGACAGCCCACTGTGTGCTTGCAACAAGACATAACAAACCAACTCCATCATATTGATTCTGTGAAGCAATGCTTCCTCCCGTTCCCGTAGTAGTTGCTTGATTTCCAAAATTAATAGTCTGGCCCGCATTTTGAGCAAGAATCCACCCACCAGAGCCTCCGCCAGCAATCTGCATCGTGGTTCCTGCTGCAGCAGCGATGGGAAGTGTGAAGGTAGTTAAAGAGGAACTTTGGGGGTAGTAGTTATTGTTTGGAGACATCAGTTGGGCTGTTCCTGCGACCATATTCCATGCAGCTAGCGGAACTATTGTAGAAGTAGGCAGTTGGTTAATAGCCAATGAGATGGCTCTAAAAGAGAAAGAGGTTGCTTGATTTGAGCTTGCTCTAAAATCAATTGTATCTCCTGCTGCTAATTCAGCAGTCACAACAAAGCTCCCCGTTTCAATAGAGCTACCAGAAAATGTATCTTGAAGAATTCCCATGCCCAATACAGTTGTCCCGTTCTTCACACATTGAAAGTTCCCGCTGATACCTCCTGAGGTATTAAAAAATGCACTACTTCCAATAATTTGATACGTTCCAGCCTGTGCAATAGCAATCTGAAACTGCGATATAGTAAGTCCAGATCCTTCATTCTGTGTTAATGCACTTAAATCTATTCTTGAACCTGTGTTAGATGGGGTAGTTCCAGCATCAGAGGTAAAACTTATTTGTACTACTGTGGCTCCTGGAGCAAAAGAAGTTTGCGATGACTGCTGATTCCAGGCTGCTTTTGCAAGTGCAATTACCGGAAGAGAAGCCGCTGAGGTTGCTATGTATTCTGTAATGAAGACGGCCCCAACAGCTCCTGCCCCTCCCGCTTTAGCTGAACCAAGCTGATTAGCAACGCCACCACCTCCTCCTGACCCGTAACCCAACCCATTGCCACCAGCGATATTAGATTGATCCTGTGCTGGACCAAGACCTCCTCCTCCGAAATAGGAGCTTCCTCCATTGCCACCAACGGTATTAATTGAGACACCAGCTATGTAGCCTAAAGTACCAGGGCTGCCAGGGGAACCAGCTACACGGTATGCTCCTCCAACTCCTCCCGAACCTCCTAATCCTCCTGTAATAGAGGAAGAGGTACTTAAAGTAGTATTGGAAACCGTTAGGCCACCTATTCCTCCTAAAGCAGAGATTAAAGGGGAAGATCCCATTGAAGTAATTCCACCATTTCCTCCAGCAGCACCAGAATTGGCGGTTCCTCCAGCTCCAATAGAAATGCTCTGCGAACCGCCAATTTGAGATGAAGAGAAAAATCCACAAGCGTACTCTCCAGATCCTCCGCCAGATCCAGAAGAATTTCCAGTAGATCCAGGTGCCACAGCGCCACCTCCAGCGCCGCCCCCTCCTACCATCTCTACTTCACAATAGAGCATGCCAGCGGTTGGAGTGTATGTTCCGCTAGATGTAAAGACCCTCTCATTTACAATAAATGACCCCGAATTATTTGATCCGAACGAATAGTAGTTGGTCCCATCGCAAAAGACCTGAATACTGCCGTAATTTGACGAAATTTTAGCCGATACGGCGCCATCGATCAACCCTGATGCTGGAGTGATAAAAATATTATTTGTCTGAGCTCCTCCCGACGTGTCTTTAATGATGTACGCTTTTCCAACATTTCCAGTAGCTGAAGGAGCGGGTAAAGTAATTGTAATTACGGAAGATGTATTTGTAACTTCAATAATAAAATCGTTTAATTGAGAAACTATATAACTTGCAGCAGTCTGAGTTACAGGCTGATTTATAAATCTATTATTAGAACTATTTATGTTTGGCATTTCAGATAAAATTGTATTTATAAGTTATAACCACAATGCTATAGGAATAAAAAAAAGTAAACATTTTTATAATTAAGTAAATCATTGTTTAATGCTCTATATAATTTTACTTCTCAGGTTTTAGAAGAATAATTTTTTATTTCAGCGCTAAGTGGATCTTTGAATACCCCTTGGTCTTCTTAAAAATTTATGATACAGAAGAAAGCTAGATGTTAAATAGCTTAACCTCTCCTTTCCTGTTGATTTTAATGCTATTTATAGACGTATAACGTTCAATGAGTTTTTTATTGATTTTCTTATACGCTCAAAAATGCAACGTTCCAAAGGAAAAATGAACCTATCTTTGGAAAAAACAAACTTGTCCTCATTAACACATGAGGAAGTAGAAAATTCTCGGCGGGAGAAAATATGGAAAAAATTAGCTAATATTCATTTAGAATCTGCTATTTCTGAATGGCTAACCTATTTACTGCCAACAACGAAAAAAAACTATTTATCTGGAATCCACATGCTCTATGTATTAGACATCTTGGATCTAAAACAGACATTACAAAATTTTTCTCTATTAAATCACGACACAGTTTTAGACAAAATTGCAAATGTAAAACAATGGTCAGCCTCCAGTAAACAAGCTCGAGCGGCCTTGTATATTTCTCTCACACGCTTCCTACATAGAAAAACAGAAGGGATTGTTAAACGGGCTTTGGCTAGAAAATCTGAAGCAAATAGGACCTTTTTTCGCGTAAGAGATAAGGTAAAAACAGAGCCATTAACCGCATTAGAATGGTCTAGTTTAATAAAGTCTATGGAAACATTTAACCAGAGAGACTCCCTCATCGCAAAACTGTGTCTCCAAGGAGCACGAAGAATTCAGGAAGTATTGCGAATAGAAATTAATCAAATTGATTTCGAAAAAAATCAGATCCTATTTGTCTTAAACAAGACCAGAGGGAACATAAAAAATGTTATCGTTACACTCCCAGTAAACTTTTTGATTGATTTAAAAAAATATATAAATAATAGGACAAGTGGATTTGTATTTATCACTTCTAGCGGGAAAAGGGTTGGCTATACGCAAATAGTTAAGTCTTTAAAAAAAGCAGCTATAATTACCAATATCAGAAAAAGAATTCACACGCATGTTTTGAGAACAAGTGCAATTACACATCTCCGATCTCTTGGATTTCAAGATTTTGAAATTCAAAGACTAACAGGTCATAATTCTTCACAAATGCTCAACGCTTATGATAAATCTCCGTTAGAAGATAATGTTTCAAAAAAAGTATCTCTAATATAAAAAATTATATTTTTTGTTCTGTTAGAATTGGATGTGATATTTCCATTTGGTATAATTTAAAATCTATGCAATTAATAACAAATTCTCTGATGGAGATTTTTTGTTTTGCTGCATGCATTTTAATTTTTTTATGGTATTTTTGGTTGACGTCTACTGAAAGTCTTATAAGTTTATTCATATCATCTTCTAAATTATCATTATCAACTGATTTAATAATTTCATTAATATACTCAACGACAAGTTGTCTCATAGAGAGTCTTTTTCGCGCACTTGTTAATTTTAGAAAAGCATGTTCTGACACATTCATGTCAATTGTCAAACGTGCACTCTGTTTAATATTTACCATAACTCAACTTCATATATAATAAGCTTTTTATTCTCCAACAATTTTTTATTTTCAAACATTGATAGTTGTTGAGCGTTCTGATCAACTACTTAAAATCCTCAGGAAGACCGTTTAAATGAGATAGGTTGACGTAAAACGTATACGTTAATACCAGACCACAGGTTAGCTTTGTTTTTTGATTTAAACGGATTTAAACAGCCATTTCAGGCTTGAGGTAGGGACTGCTCTTTTATAAGCCCTTTTCAACCCCCAAAAAAACGCTAGATGATGAACAGCACCAAAAGTGATGTTTCGTCATCTAAGTAATTACTTTATTACTTAATTACTTTATGACCACTTCCTCATAGGAGAAAAACTAAACTAAAACCCTAAAATCGCTAAACCAAAACCCTAAAATCGCTAAACTAAAACCCTAAAATCGCTAAACTAAAACCCTAAATTTTGCCAAAAATGACTAAACTAAAACCCTAAATTTTTTACCGAATTCGAAGCTTTATGATCGGTTCAATATTTTTCGGAATTTCTGTCAAAATTCCTTTCTCTAAAAGTCTTTTGAACTTTGTGAGCAAGCATTTATTTGCAACGCTTTTATTTGATTCATCTGTTTTTTGTAGGCCAGATAGTTTAATTAAAAATTCTCGACTTATTTTAATAAAATATTCTTCTGGCCTCTGACTCTTTCTTGTTTGAATCCAGCCGGCCAGTTGCGTGTCATCGGCGTGTAATTCAAGGGTTTTATTTTTAATAGCCGCTCCAACGTGATAAATCTTTTCATTTTTTGGATCGGGTTCAAAAGGGCGAAGAGAGACGGTGAGTTGTTCTGGATATTTATCTTTATCACTTTTCCTTGTTTCTTGAGTTATTAGAATAAGTGGAATAATATAAGAAAGGATTGGTTTTTTTTTCCTTTGTACTTTTCTTATTGATTTTGAAAAAACAAAACGTGTTTGTTCTATACTTTTTAAATGTTCGTAGAATTCAATTTTTTCTCCGTTAGAAAAATAACTATTTCTTTGGGGATAAGCTGTATGCATAAGTTCGGAAAGAGTGCAGGAATAGGTAAATTGCCCTTTTTTATTTCCAAGCAACCAGCAGCCCAGCCAAATTTTTTGCCATATCCCCACTTGCTTCGTCGCCATATTTTCAAAGAGCTGTCCAGCTTCTACTTCAGAGGTCGCTTGAAACCTATGTTCGAATCGAACTGCATTTCCAGATGAGTCCCTTTTTTCAGATTGGACTACGTATTTCGTACCTCCTAGATGCGATAATTCGATTTCTTCGATTAAAGATGGCAGGTGATATATTCGGTCTAACACAAATCTTTCAATCCCGAACTCATCTGATGAATTAATGTTCTTAAAAAATGAAGAAGGGATATGCGATTTCTCTGCGAGAATTTCCTCAACTGCCTGCGCAACTAAATCTATTTTTTTAAATTGATCCGGCATGCACATACCTCAATTGCGGTTTTTTATTTGTGATCTCTTTATAAGAATTTGTAGTGATGGATGCTTTCTTGCATTATGAATTGCATAAAAGCATCCATTGCTGTCTTTGTGTAGCGTTTGCGGAGGTAAAACTTTTGTGAAATTAGACTTTACAGGTCTGATTAATATTTCGTCTGGTTCGTATTGTTCATCTTCATCTTTTGCATTTTTTTTTCTAATTTTTTCTAGATTAGCCTGCCATCGAACACCATCTGTAATAGCGCTAGATCCACGCGCAGCAGATTGATCCGTCCCGATACCCATGAGACCAGATTTATTCATGTGATGGCCAAAAATTATTGTTGGCTTTCCTACCAGTTCCTGTATCAGGTTTTCAAATAGAGCGATTGCTTGCGTGGCTGAAGCATTGTCTGTCTCTGCATGTGCTCCTAAAAATCTTGAAATTGGGTCTAGTATAAGACAAGACCATCCGTCCTTTGGTTCCTTTTCCTTGAGAATTTTAAGAAGTTTATAATAAAAATCTGTTGGTTGATTTTTTTGTATAAAAGTTGCATCTATGCCACAAAATGAATGAATGCTGATTCTATCCCCAGCTCCTTTAAGGAGACTAAGTTCTTGGTCGGAATGTGAATGAAGGTTAAGAGAGATTTTTCTTACCAGTCTATGAATATCGTCTTCTGAGTTCTCTCCCAATCCAATAAATACAGATCCCTTATTTTCAATCGGATAAGTGTTTAGCCACTTACATCCTACTGCAATAGAAATCCCTAGCTGTACAAGTATATGGGTTTTACCAAGTCCCCCAGGACTTACAAGCATTGCAGTTATGCCTTTGCGTATAAATGGCTGGTTTTTCCCATCTTCGTCAATATAATTAACTAGTTTAGGCATTTCTGGAGCAGATTCTAATATGTAATTAACTTTATTTTCGTTAATGAATTTTAAATCAAATTGATCTTTTTTATTTTTTAATATTGTTTTCTCTAGTATAGAAATCCACTCAAAGCAATCTTTTAACCTTTCTCTTTCTTCCATTAGCTCTTGCAATTCTTCTTGAGCTTTTCCTGCGTTATTTTGACTTTTAAGTACACTGATTTTCTCATCTACTTTTAGTAATTTCTCTTGGTAAAAATAAACTTTATATGATCGCCTAAGGTCTTCAAAGGTTTGATCTAAGCCGAGTGGTAATTTATGAATTTTTGTTTCTGGGAGTAACTGTACGAGATCTTGCAAAAGCTTTTCACTTTTTGAAGGAAATACATAGGCTAGGCCATTATAAAAACCACCTAATTCATTAAAATTTTTTCTTAGTGGAAATAAATTTCTTTTGCTCAAAATCAGTAAATATTCTGTCTCAGGCATTGTAAGCTCTTAATGTTAAATATTTTATTTTGTTTTTCAAAAATATATAGTTGGTTTATAGAACTTGAAAGCGTTGCACAAATTTAGGTCTATAGATAGATTAGAAATAAAGCAATAAAATCATAAAAAAATAAAGGTTGCATGAGGAAAATTTGCGTTGCCCTATCAAAAGGTGGAGTTGCAAAGAGTTCAACGGCTGTTTCTGTCGCTCATGGGCTAGCAAGAAAAGGAAATAAAGTACTCTTAATTGATACTGACGATCAGGGTCAAGATGCCTTTTTATTGGGAATTTCTCCTGAATATGGGCTTGCTGATGTGCTAAATGAAACCATATGTGTTACCAAAGCAATTGCTTTGGCTAGAGAAAATCTTTGGATTCTTTCTGGAGGGGTGGCGCTGTCAGGAGTAAAAAGGGCAATTGGAAGAAAGGATTTTGGAGCTGAACAAACGTTAACGGATGCATTATTTTCATTAGAAAATTTGTTTGATTTTGTAATTATAGACACATCTCCTAGTTGGGATACTTTGACAATTAATTCTTTATTTTATTGTACCGAAGTGATGACTCCAGTTAGTCTAGAAGTACTCACGCTTAATAGCCTGGCAGAATTTTCTCTAAGATTAAAGAACGTACAATCTTATAATAAGTCTCTTAAACATGCCTATCTCGTACCGACTTTTTGGGATAGAAGAGTAAAAAAATCTTCTGAAATTCTGGCTCAGCTACAAAAGCACTATTCGGATCTATTATGCGATCCAGTAAAAATTTGTGTTCGTATGTCTGAAGCGGCAGGTTTTGGAAAGACGATTTATGAGTATGCGCCTAATTCTTCCGCATCAATCGATTATCAAAAAATAGTAGAGAGGATATTAATCTATGGGTAGGCAGTCCACCCCAGACGTGCTTGGCGATCTTATGTCAGGATTTGAAATAAAGCAACAAAGCAATAAAGAAATAAAGAAATCCTTTAAAAAAGATGCAAAAAAAGAAAAGGCTACATTCAACCTTCCAACGCAATTACTGGGCGAATTGGAATCTAAATGGTTTGAAATTAGAGCATTATTAAATTCAAAAAAGGTCTCAAAAACCTTGATTGTAGAAAAAGCTTTGGAAATGATTTTTTCAGACTTTGACATAAAAAAGCATGAAAGCAAATTGTATTGCTTGATTTCCAAAAATCTGAAATAGCCTAATTTATTGGAATAATGAGGTTTGCGGTGATATAGAAAACTTCTTGGACGCCATACCATGATGAACCATATGGGTTTATGTTTTCATTTTGGTCCATTAAAACGAGATAATAATGGGTCGAATCATAGGTTACGCCGACTCCATAGGCTAGAACCGCAATCGGTGTACTTGGCCAGTCTATGAATGCAGATCCTAAATGTCCTGTGTAATTGGTTCCATCAAAAGGGATCGCGACTGCAGTATTGATCGAAAATCCAGAGGGCAGGTTAAACCGATATACTCCAGAACCATCTGTTCCCACTGCCGCGTTTGTGAATGTCAAATTGATAAATAGAATCTTTCCGTTCTGCATGTATGATGAGATGATGCTAGATCCAGTGCCAGGAATAGGTGGCGTTGTATTTGAAGAAAGTGTTGTTGTGAAGGCAGTCCAGAGGCCTGGGTTCGGAGATTCGACGATATTTTGATAAGATGGCATGGTGTTCCTAATTAATTGGAATAGTTAGATTAGCTGATAACACAGAAGGGTTTGTCGTGTCATACCATCCAGGTTGATAAAAGCCATAGGTATAGGTTTGCCCTTGATAACCTTTGTAGAGCATCATGTAATAATGAGTCGAATCGTAGGTGAAACTCATGCCGGGCCCACTGCCAAATGTCGAAGAATAGATGACTGTTGGTCCAAGTGGCCCTGTGCAAAGATCGGAAGAAAAAGGGGCGATCGTCATATTTATCGTAAACGCAGAAGGAATGTTCAATAGGTAAAGTCCTGCTCCTGGACTTGCACCAGCAGATGCGTTATTGATTGTGATGTTGAGGAATAGAAACTTTCCATTCTGTAAATAGAAGGAGGTAAATGTGGATCCAGATCCAAAAGTCGGATTTGTCGTCACTGCAGTTACCGCTGTTGTGAATGGGGTCCATACAGAGGGATTTGGACTGTTGATGTTGTTTTGAAAAGAGGGCATTTTCTTTTTATCTCTAATTAATTGGTATTAAAATATTTACAGATACGTGGTAGGTGTATCCTCCTCCCATGCTAAACCGACCTCCAGGAGACACGCCGAACAAGATGGCTTGAACATAATTGCCGCCGTACATCGCTAGGTAGTAATGAGTAGAGTCATAGACAAATGCGGTCCCAGTTCCTAGATCGTTATAACCGATGAGTTTGCAAAAGACATTTCCTAAATTTCCTAAAAGGTTTGTGCCATCATATACTGGAGCAACCGTAGTATTGATGGTGAACCCAGATGGAATATTCATCAAATAAATCCCAGACCCATCACTTCCGACTGCTGCGTTATAAAATAACATATTGATTGAAAGCATCTTACCATCTTGCATGTAATATGATGTGATGGTGGATCCAACTCCTGGCGTCGGAGTTGTTCCAGTAGATGTAATGGTAGTCGTAAATGGGGTCCAGATCGTAGTGTTTGGAGCATTAATGCTATTTTGAAATTTAATCATGTCTTTTCTTTCATCATGTTAGTAAGAAATTTCCAACACCAGAGATCACAACAAATTGTGTGTTAGATGTTAAGCACAGAAGAGAGATTGCATCGTACTGTAATGTCGATGCAAGGCTTCCTCCTGTTCCAGTAGATGTTTGTTGATTTTCAAAGAAGATCGACTGCCCTGCATTTTGGGCGATTATCCACCCACCTGTCCCTGATCCAGCAACACTCATGACTGTTCCTGCTATGCAATTTGATGGGAGGGTCAAGTTGGTAAGGGAACTGTTTTGTGTGTAGTAATTATTATTTTGTAACATCGCCTGCGTTGTTCCAAGGATAGGATTCCAGTTGGCTCCTGGAATCATCGTAGTTGATGGAATCTGCGCAATAGAAACAGAAATATTCCAGAATTGCCAAGACGCGGCAGAAGCTGTATTGTATCTCACGTCAATGGTATCTCCTACGTTGAAAGACCCAGTATAATTTATTCCGGAAGATTCGAGAGGGGCGCCAGTTTGTATCTGCGCAGATCCCATTGCAAGTACGGTAGTTCCGTTTTTTACTAATTGAGTGATCGTATTGCTAAGGGAACTAACCCACACCGATGCATTATCGACAACTATCTGGTAGGCCCCAGCCTGTGTAATTGTCACTTGAAACTGGGATATTGTCATCCCATTGCCAATATTTTCGGTCAAAGAAGAAAGGTCGAGCCTAGAGGCTGTATTGGATGGGGTGGTTCCTGGATCGGAAGCAAAGCTGGTCTGTATGACAGTAGCCCCTGGAGTGAATGAAGAGGAAGATTGCCTGCTCCAAGAGGCGCAAGCTAGCTGGATGAGAGGCTGGGTGGCTGTGATAACAGAGATGTATTCTTTAATAAAGACAGCCCCTGCTGTTCCAGCTCCACCAGAAACAGCAGAACCCGAAGTCGTTTGCGATCCACCGCCACCACCAGCTCCGTAGCCAAGTCCACCAGACCCAGAAGAGGTGAGACCTCCTCTTCCTCCAGCGCCTTTTACGGAGCTCCCTCCAATTCCACCGAAAAGAGTAAACGATGTTACCGATCCTGAAGAGTTGCCACCTACATCTCCAGGAAATCGATAGGATCCACCGGTTCCTCCCGAACCCCCAGTTGGTCCAGAAATATTAAAATAAGCTGCTGATGTCGTAGTTCCACCACTGCCACCGTTTGCTGAAATTAATGATCCTACAGAAGTAACCCCACCGTTTCCTCCAGCAGCTCCAGAAGAAGCTGATCCAGGAGATCCAATTGTTATCGATTGAGAATTACCGATTTGAGCGGCTGAAAAAACCCCGAAAGCATATTCCCCCCCTCCTCCTCCAGCTCCGCCAGAGTAGGATAAACCACCTGTTGCAGCCCCCCCTCCACCAGCCCCGCCTCCACCAACCGCTTCTATTTCGCAGTAGCTCATCCCGTTTGAAGGGGTGTATGTTCCGTTTACGGTGAACACTTGTTTATTTATAATGAACGAGCCAGAAGTATTGGATCCACAGGAGTAGTAATTTGATCCATCGCAGAATATTTGGGCACTTCCGTAGTTGGATGTAATCGTGATCGACCTTGCGCCATCGATTAAGCCAGAGGCCGGGACAATAAAAATATTTTTAAGAGTCGCCCCTCCAGAGCTATCTTTCACTACGAACGCTTTTCCTACATTTCCCGTAACTTGTGGTCCTGGAAGCGTGATCGTTAGCGCTGAGGAAATGTTAGTAACTTCAATGATGACGTCAGTTGACAGGGCAGTGTAATTTGTTGTGATGTATGTCACAGGCTGATTTAAGAATCTATTATTTAGGCCTGTATTAACTGACATATTATATAACCACTAAGTTCCCAGTTGATCCTAAAACCATCCATTGAGTATTTGCCACCACGCACAGCAGGGTGATCCCATCATATTGATTCGAGGAGGCAATCGATCCTCCAGAACCAGTTGTTGTAACTTGATTTCCAAAATTGATCGATTGTGCTGCATTTTGTGCAAGTATCCACCCACCCGATCCGCTTCCTGCAATTTGCATTGTAGTGCCAGCCGATGCAGCGATAGGGAGGGTAAGCGTTGTGAGAGAGGAATTTTGCGTGTAGTAGTTGCTATTTGCAGCCATGAATTGGGAAGTTCCTGCTACTGGGATCCAGCCAGTAGCGATAGGGACAATGACAGAAGTACATAACTGAGTAATTGAGACCGAGATATCCCAGAATAAGAATCCAATTGCCTGCGCTGTATTATACCTAAGATCAAGAGTGTCTCCTACATTGAAGGACCCAATATAGTTCAATCCAAGGGATTCAAGAGCAGCGCCAGTTTGTATCTGCGCAGATCCCATGGCTAAAACTGTGCTTGTATTTTTCACCAATTGCATAATGCAATTCGCTACGCCTAACCATACCAATGCGCTATCGGCAAGAACTTGGTAGATGCCAGCTTGTGTGATTGTCACTTGGAATTGGGATATTGTCATCCCACTGCCAATATTTCCCGTCAGTGAAGAAAAATCTAGCCTAGAGGCCGCGTTGGATGGGGTGGTTCCTGGATCGGAAGTAAAGTTAATCGCTACGACGGTAGATCCGGGTGTGAATGCGGTGGAAGATTGTCTGCTCCAGGAAGCTTGAGCTACAGTTACTGCTGTCAAAGAAGCCGCAGAGGTTGCAATATATTCAGTAATGAAAACAGCCCCTGCCGATCCAGCTCCACCAGAAACCGCACCACCAAGTGGACTTTGTGATCCACCACCACCACCAGCTCCGTAGCCAAGCCCAGCAAATCCAGAAGCCTGAGTCCCCTCGTTCCCTCCGGCACCTTTTGCGGAACTTCCTCCAATCCCACCAAATAGAATGGAAGCCGTTACAGCTCCTGAGGAGTTCCCTCCTACATCCCCCGGAAACCTATAGTTGCCTCCAGTACCTCCGGTGCCGCCAAGTGATCCAGCGATGTTAAATGCAACGGCTGCTGCAGCGGTCGTTCCTCCTTGTCCCCCATTTGCAGAGATCAGAGACCCCAAAGAGGTGTTTCCACCGTTACCTCCAGCACCTCCAGATGTGGCAGAACCAGCCGCTCCAATTGTTATAGATTGTGAAGTTCCTATTTGGGCTGCGGCAAAAATTCCGTAAGCATACTCGCCGCCACCGCCACCAGAACCTCCAGTGTATAAGCCAGATCCAGGTGATCCTGCGCCACCCCCACCACCGCCTCCACCAACCATCTCAATTTCACAATAAAGC
>Ga0116226_10000700_pt1 | contig 28657 bp, 17 predicted proteins | sample S1TSphfallax_FD_89692 | JGI IMG/M metagenome (GOLD analysis project Ga0116226, IMG submission 89692) | Host-associated microbial communities from peat moss isolated from Minnesota, USA - S1T2_Fa - Sphagnum fallax MG | ecosystem: Host-associated > Plants > Peat moss > Unclassified | place: USA...
AGCTTGGCCTTTTGCTGAGCCTCCGGCAAGTAGCCGAAGTTCGCATCGCGCCGGTGAAAGGCGAAGGCGCCGCGCACGAGCGCCAGCTCGAATCCGGCCACCTGGGCTCGCAGTCCGTAATCGGAGTCCGCGAAGTAGCCGTAGAACCATGGATCCAGCGTACCGATGCGATCGATGACGGCGCGACTGACGAGGAACGCGTCGCCCACCAGGAACGGGTCCGGCTGTACCGCGGCGCCGAATCGCTCCGCGAACAGCGCGCCTGTCTGTACGATGTCGGCGAGCGAGTGCACCGGTTTGGGCAGCAAAAAATTGTGGCTCGTCATGCCGTTGTCGACGAAGTTGGACGAACCGCGCAGAATGCCGGCGCGCGGGTTCGCGCGCGCCGCCGCGAGCAACATGCGCACATAGTGCGGCGTGATGAAGATGTCGTTCGACACGAAGAACACCCAGCGGCCGCGCGCATGGGAGAGAATAGCGTTCAAGCTGCCGCTGTATTCGAGATTATCGGCGAAGGAGAAAACCCGGGTGTGGGGATGTCGGCGCCGCGTCTCGAGAAACAGCGCGCGCGTCGCGCCCGCATCGAGCGAACAGTCATCGATCAGAATCAATTCGAAATCGCCGGTCACGCTCTGCAGCAACGCGTCGAGACACACGCGCGTCGTCACGGCGTTGCCGTGCGCGGCGGTGGCGATGGACACGTCCTCGCCCAAAGTGACGGGTTCACTCACGGTCGAGCCCAGTATACCGTGCCCATGCGCGGCTGCACGGACGGAGCGACGCCATGACTCGCGGCAGCGGCTCGGTGGACGGCATGGGCGCGCGCGCGTGGATACTCGCGGCGCGCGCCGAGTGGCAGGCTCGAGCCGAGAACCCGGCGGCGACGGCCGACGAGGCGGTCGCGCGCGGGCGTGCCTTGCTGGCGTTGCGACGCTTTGAGGAAAGCCTGATCTGCGCCGAACGGGTGCTGGCCGAGGACGCCGGGGCGTTGCCGGCGGACGTGCTCAAGGCCGAGTCGTTGCTGCGGCTGGGCCGCGTCGAGGCCGCGTCGGCAACGATCGATGAGATCCTCACCCGGGCGCCCGGCTGCGCCGACGCCATCGGCATTCGGGCGCTGATTTGCTTCGTGCGGGGCGACCTCGACGCCGCGTGGGCCGCGGCCGCTCAAGGTGCGGCGCTGCTGCCGCCCGATCCTTCGAGCTGTCTGGCGCAAGGGCTGGTGCTGCTCGAGCGCGGCGATCCGGCCGCCGCTTGCGCAGCGTTCGAGCGGGCGATCGCACAGGAGCCGCGGCTGGCCGCAGCCCATCTCGGCCGGGGCCGCGCGCTTGCCGAACTCGGCCGGCCGGAGGAGGCTCTCGTCGCCAACGAGACCGCGGCGCTGCTGGACGATGGCAATGCACTGCCGTGGGTGCGGTCGGGCCATTTGCTCATTCAGCTCAACCGATTCGACGCAGCGGCGTCGGCATTCGCGCGCGCACTCGAGCGACAGGCCGATAATTTCGAGGCGCTGCAGGGCCGCGCGCAATGCCTGGCGGCGCTCGGCCGCGCGCCCGAAGCGGTGGCGGCGTACACACGGTTGCTCGCGGTCGCGCCGGATGCCGAGTACATGCGCGGCGAGCGCTTTCATGCCGAGCTGCATTGCTGCGACTGGCGCGATTACGAGGCGACGCGCCGTGACATCGCGGCGCGCGTGCGCCGCGGCGAGCGCGTCGACGTGCCCGGCACCTTCCTGGCGCACAGCGATTCGCCGGCGGATCAACTGAGCTGTGCGCGGCTCTACGCCGCCGAACTCGGCGCCGGCAAGGCGCTGCACATCGATGCCGCCGGGTCAACGCGCATCCGCGTCGCCTATCTGTCGGCGGATTTTGGTGCTCACGCGACCGCCTTTCTCGCCGCCGGCCTGTTCGAAGCGCATGATCGTTCCCGGTTCGAGACGTACGGCATCTCCTTCGGCCCGGATGACGGCAGCGACATGCGACGCCGCCTCGAAGGCGCGTTCGACGTTTTCATGGACGTGCGCGCGTCGACCGACGTTCAGATCGCCGCGCGGTTGCGCGACCTGCGCATCGATGTGGCGGTGGACATGAAGGGGTATACATTGGGCGGCCGCCCCAGGATCTTTGCCGCGCGGGCCGCGCCGGTGCAGGTCTCGTTCCTGGCCTACCCCGGAACGTTGGGCGCGTCATTCATGGATTACATCGTCGCGGATGAACACGTGATTCCCGAGGCGCAACGCGTGCATTACGCCGAGCAGGTGATCTACATGCCGGGCTGTTACCAGGTCAACGATGCGGCGCGTACCGTGGGTCCGATCCCCAGCCGAAACCACGCGGGGCTGCCGGAATCGGGATTCGTTTTCGGCTGTTTCAACAGTCCCTACAAGATCACGCCGGATACGTTTCAACTCTGGATGGACATCTTAACCGCGGTGCCGGGCAGCGTCCTCTGGCTGCTGTCGGGCAACCCCGTGGCCGCCGACAATTTACGGGAGCATGCGCGGCGACGTGAGGTCGACCCGCGGCGGCTCATTTTTGCGCCGTGGGCCTCGGCCGCTGACCACCGCGCGCGCTGCGGGCTCGCCGATCTCTTCTTGGACACGCTGCCCTACAATGCGCACACCACCGCCAGCGACGCGCTGTGGAGCGGCGTCCCGCTGGTGACGCGGACGGGCGAGACCTTCGTGTCGCGGGTCGCCACCAGTCTTTTGCACGCTGTGGGCCTCGAGCGTCTGAGCGTGCCGTCGTCGTCCGCATACCGCGAGTTGGCCATCCGCCTCGCGACGTCACCGCGCGAAGTGCAAGCGCTGCGCGCCGCGCTCGCGCAGGCGCGGCAGCACTCCACGTTGTTCGATTCGCGCGGGTATTGCCGGCAATTGGAGGCCGCCTTCACCACCATCGTCGCGCGCAGCCGGCGCGGCGAGCCGCCGTCCGTCCTGCGCTTGAGTGCCGTCGGTGACGGATAAGAGCGCAGCGCGCCTGGCGCCCGCGCTGCAGGCACAGCTGACCGCCGCGCTCGCGCAGCATCAGCGCGGCGCGCTCGCGGCCGCCGAGGCGGGCTACCGTGCGGTCCTCGGCGCCGCTCCCCGGTGTTTCGATGCGGCACATCTGTTGGGGGCATTGCTCACTCAGCGCGGCGCGCTCGACGAGGCGATCGCCCTGTTGCGGCTCGCGTGCGAACTCGCGCCTGCACAGAACGTGGTGCGCTACCGTCTTGCGCGCGCGCAGTTGGAGAAGCGCGACGCGGCGGGTGCGGTCGCGACCTGCGAACGATTGGTGGCCCTCGAGCCGCAAAACCCGGAAGCATGGCTGCTGCTGGGAAACGCGCGGCAACTGGGCGCGGCCCACGCGGCCGCGCTCGACAGCTACGAACAGGCATTACGGCTGCAGCCGAGCCTGGCGCCGGCCCTCAACAACATGGCGCATTCGCTGCGGCTGTTACGGCGCACCGACTCGGCGCTTGCGGCGCTGGCGCGCGCGTTGGCGCTCAAACCCGATTATGCGCTGGCGTGGAACAATCGTGGTCTCGCGCTGCTCGATCTCGGGCGTGCCGCCGAGGCGCTGACCTGCTTCGATGAGGCGCTCGCGCGGGCGCCGCGGTTTCCCGAGGCGCTCAGCAATCGCGGCACCACGCTGCTGGAACTCAAGCGCCCTACCGAGGCCGCCGCGACGTTCGCCAGTCTCGTCGAATTGGCGCCGGGGTTCGGCGGTGCGCTCGGCAATCTTCTGTACGCACGCCGCAGCAGCTGCGATTGGCGCGAGTATGAGCCGCTGGTCGAGCGCATCCGCGCCGCCGTGCGGCGCGGCGAATTCGTCGATGCGCCGTTGTCGTTCATGTGCGCGTCGGATAGTGCCGGCGCGCAGCGCCGGTGTGCGCAGACCTTTGCCGCCATCCATTACCCGGGCGCGCCGGCGATCGAGCCGGCGAGGCGGCCCGCGATGGCGACGGCACACCGGCCGCGGCGCGAGACGATTTGCGTCGCCTACCTGTCGGGAGATTTTGGCGAGCATGCGGTCGCGCATTTGTTGGCGGGCGTCATCGAGCACCACGATCGCCGCCGCATCGAGACGCTGGCGGTGTCATGGGGACGGCAAAACGAGGGGCCGACGCGCCGGCGACTCGAGGCCGCGTTCGGCCGCTTCGTCGACGCGACCGCGCTGTCCGATCGCGAGATTGCCGCGCTGTTGCGCGATGCCGGAGCCGATATCGCCGTCGATTTGATGGGTCATACGGCGGGCCAGCGCACCGGTATCTTCGCGCATCGCGGGGCACCGCTGCAGGTGAGCTACCTCGGATTTCCAGGTACGAGCGGTACCGCTTACTTGGACTACCTGATTGCCGACGCGGTGGTCGTGCCGCCGGGTACGGACAGCGACTACACCGAATGCATCGTGCGGTTACCCGACTCCTACCTGCCCAACGACGCGAGCCGCACCATCGCCGCGGCATCTCCCTCGCGTGACGCTGTGGGACTGCCTCCCACGGGCTTCGTATTCTGCGCGTTCAACAATCCGCTCAAGATCACGCCCGAGGTCTATGCGGTCTGGATGGGGCTGTTGCGCGAGGTTCGCGGCAGCGTGCTGTGGCTGCGGACCGCGGCGCCGGCGGTGCGTTCGAATCTCGAGCAGGCCGCCGCGCGCCACGGAGTCGATCCGGCGAGGCTGGTGTTCGCGCCACCGTTGCCCGCCATGGATGAGCACCTCGCGCGCCATCGCCTCGCCGACCTGTTTCTCGACACTTTGCCCTACAACGCGCATGCCACGGCGTGTGATGCGCTCTGGGCGGGACTTCCCGTGCTCACCTGCCGCGGCGGCAGTTTCGCCGGCCGGGTCGGCGCCAGCGTGCTCACCGCGGTGGGGCTGCCCGAACTCATTACGGACAGTCTCGAGAGCTACGCGCGGCTGGCGCTGGCACTGGCCGACGATGCAGCGCGGCTCGCCGACATTCGCGCACGCCTGGCGCAGCGGCGCGCGGCGAGCCCGTTGTTCGACACGCGTGGCTATTGCCGCCATTTGGAAGCGGCCTATGCCGCGATGGTCGAGCGGGCGCGTGCGGGTCTCGCACCCGGGAGTTTCACCGTGGCGGGGGAGAACGAGGATCGGTCAACCGATGGGTCTGCACCATCGTGATGAACGCCGCTTCAAGCTGACGACGAAACCGATCGGTGTCGAACAGCGCCGCCGCGGTGCGGCGTGCGACGAGCCGGGCGCGCAGCTCGCGCAGACGTCCGGGCGCCGCCAGTTGCAAGGCCAGGCGTTCGTAATCCTCGAGCGAGTGAGTGATGAGTTCGGGCATTCCCACGGCCCGCAACAGGCTGCCGGACATGCGCGCGGCGAAACTTTGGCCCGCACAGGTGAGCACCGGCACGCCGGCCCACAACGCATCGCTCGTCGTGGCGCCGCCGTTGAAGGGCAGCGTGTCGAGGCACAGATCGGCGAGCGGCAGTCGTGCGAGGTGCTCTGGATAGGGTATGGAGCGCGCAAACACCAGGCGCGCGGGATCGACGCCGCGGGCTTGCGCTGCGTTGCGTAGATTGCGCTCGACCGACGCGTGATTGGCCAGTATCCACAGCACGCTCTGCGGCACTTGGCGGAGCAGCTGCGCCCACACGTCGAACAGCGGCGGATTGAGCTTGTAACTGCTGTGAAACGAGCACCAGACCAGCGCCGACTCGGGAAGGCCCACTTCTTGGCGCGTCGGCCGATGGCTGGCGCCCGGGCGTCGATCGTCGTTGGCTTGGAAGCAATCCGGCAGGTCAATGACCCGTTCGCTGTAGGCTGCGCGCATCTCGGGCGGTATCAAGAATTCGTCGGCGATGAGGTAATCGACGGCGGCGGTCCCCATGGTCGCCGGGAAGCCGAGATAATTGACCTGGATGGGGGCCGGACGATAGGAGAGGATGTTGGTGCGATGCTCGCCGGTGTAGCCCATGAGATCGACGGCGATGTCGACCTCGAGCTCGCGCAGCAGCCGCGCGACCGCGGCATCGGTGAGTGAATCGGCATCGATGAGCCGCTCGAACGCGGCTCGCACGCGGCGTCCGGTCGGCGATCCCGCATCGTGCTGCAGGCACACGCCGGTGATCTCGAAACGCCGCCGGTCATGCTTCTCGACCAATCCGGCCAGCAAATAAGACGTCGGATGCTCGAGGAAGTCGGCGGAAATATACGCGACTCGGATGCGGTCGTGATCGTACCGTTCGCCCGCCCAGAGCGGCGGCGGCGTCGCCCGGAAGTGGCGCGAGAACTCGCGAGCGCACGCGAGCTGCAGCGTGGGCGAGTCGCATACGGCGAGAAACGAGAACGGAAAGTCGGCCTGGCCGCGCTGCTCCATGGCGTGGACAACCGCCTGGCGCGATGCGTCGAACTGGGTCCAGTCGCACTCCTGCAGCCGGGCATGGAGTCGGGCACCCGCGGCGTAGGGGTGGTGCGGGTCGATCTCGAGCACGCGCGTGAACGAGACCGCCGCCTCGCCGTGGCGGCTGCGCGTCGCCAGCGCGATGCCGCGGCTCAGCCACGCTTCGGCGAGAACGGGGTCGCACTCGAGCGCGCGATCATAAGCGGCGATGGCCGGTTCCATGCGTCCCAATCCCGACAGCGCATGGCCGCGGCCGGCGTGCGCGGACGCGAGGGCCGGCGCGAGCTCGAGCACCGCATCGAAACTCGCCATGGCCTCTGGCAGGCGATCGAGCTTGAGCAGCAGGTTGCCGCGCGCGTGGAGTGCCTCGACAAATCGCGGCGTCGCGCGCAGAGCGTCGTCGAAACAGTCCAGTGCCTCCGTGCTCCGGCCGAGTGCGGTCAGCGCATTGCCGCGGCCGAACGCCGCCAAACCGTAGCCGGGCCATAAGCCGAGGGAGCGATCATAGGCCGCCAGCGCCTCATCGGGGCGGTTCAAGGCGAGCAACGCATTACCCAGATTCGCGGCGGCCACGGGTTGCGCCGCATTGATGGCCAGCGATCGGCCGATCAGCTCCGCCCCGCGCTGCGGTCGACCCAGCTGCGTATGAGCAACGCCGAGCAGATGCAGCGCATCCGCATGAGCCGGATCATGTCGCAGAATCTCCTCGTACAGCGTCGCGGCGGCGGCGGGATCACCCCCGCCGTGCAAGGCGACGCCACGCTCGAGCGTCCGATCCAGGCTTGAATTCATGTGACCGTGCAGGCCGTCGGAGAACCGCGTAACCTATCAGCGTACCAGCGGCGTCCTACAGTCGCATGACACCGCGGACTCCGGGCCCGCGGCGTCGCGCGCACCCGCGAGCGCTCCATGCGTGCGCACGCGCCCCACTTGCTAGAATCCTGCGCTATGAACACGACCGAGATGCATTCATGGCGGCGGGCTGCCGCGTGAGTTCGGTGCGCAAGCTGCACGCCACATTTGCCGAAGCCTGCGCGCTGCATCGCCAGGGCCAGCTAGCCCGTGCGCAGGCCTTGTACCGCAAAGTTCTCGAGGTCCAGCCGCGCCATTTCGACGCGCTCAACCTGCTCGGCGTGCTCGCCGGACAAACCGGTGATCCCAAGCGCGCGGTGACCTTGTTCGATCGCGCCATCCAATCCCAACCCGACCAAGCGGCACCCCATTGCAATCGTGGCCTCGCGTTGCAGGAACTCAAGGAATGGACGGCGGCGCTCGCCAGTTTCGATGCGGCCATCGCGCGCCAGCCGGATCACGCCATCGCGCATTACAACCGCGGCAACGTTTTGCGCGAACTCGGGGAGCCGCAGGCAGCACTGGCGAGCTACGAGCGGGCGCTCGCCTTGCATCCGCAGTTCCCGCAGGCGCATTACAACCGGGGCGTGGTGCTGCAGTCACTCGGGCAGCTCGATGCTGCGTTGTCGGCCTACGCGCGGGCACTCGAGCTTGCGCCTGATTATGTCGATGCCCTGTACAACAGCGGCATCATCCACAATGACTGCGCGCGCTTCGAGTCCGCGGTCGCGAGTTTCGACGCGGCCCTCGCGCGCCAGCCGGACCAACCGCGCGCTCATCTCAATCGCGGCGTGGCATTGGCACGGCTCGGTCGATTCGAGGCGGCGCTCGCGAGCTACGATCGCGCCATCGCCTCGAGCGCGAACTATGCCGCGGCCCACTCCAATCGAGGCGACGTCCTTGCGGAACTCGGGCGATACGACGAGGCGGTGGACGCGTGCCGACGGGCGCTGGCGCTCGAGCCGGATTTCGCCGACGCGCATTACAACCTCGCGGTCGCGCTGCACGCGCTGGACCGCCTGGAGGAGGCGCATGCGAGTTATACGCGAACCATCGACCTGAGACCCGACCACATTCAGGCCTACACCAACCGCGGCAACGTGCTGCGCTCATTGCGGCAGCTGGATGCCGCCTTCGCGAGCTTCGATGCGGCGTTGGCGCTCGACCCGCAGCTCGCGGAGGCCTACTTCAATCGTGCCACGACCCGGCTCCTCGCGGGCGATTTCGCGCGCGGCTGGGAGGAGTACGAATGGCGCTGGCAAGTCACCACCGGCCACAATCCCACGGAGCGCCGGCAGTTTGCTCAGCCATTGTGGCTCGGCGACGCTGCGCTCGCCGGTAGAACCATCCTCCTGCACGGTGAACAGGGACTCGGGGACATCATCCAGTTCAGCCGCTACGTCGAACGCGTTCGCGAACTCGGCGCGACGGTGATCCTCGAGGTCCGCGCGCCCGTGGCGGGCTTGCTCGACGGCCTCGGCGCGGCGCAGATCGTCACGGCGGGGAGCGAATTGCCGGATTTCGATTGCCATTGTCCATTGATGAGCCTGCCCCTGGCCTTCAAGACCGAGTTCGCCACGATCCCCTGGTCGGGCCCGTACCTACACGCGGATCCCCAGCGAGTCGAGCAATGGCGTGCGCGCCTCGGCAATCCCGGGAAGCGCATTGGCTTGGTGTGGAGCGGCAATGCGCTCAATCCGAACAATGCCTGGCGCAGCGTGCCGCTCGATGCGCTGTTGCGCCATCTGCCGCCGGGCTTTCATTACTACAGTCTGGCCACGGAATTGAGCGCGGCGGATCGAGCAACCGTCGAGGCCACTCCGTACATGACCGCGCTTGCCGCGGACTTCGTGGACACGGCTGCGATTTGCGAGGCCCTCGATCTCGTCATCAGCATCGATACCAGCATCGCTCACTTGAGCGGCGCATTGGGCCATCCGACTTGGCTGCTGCTCGCCCATAGTCCGGATTGGCGCTGGTTATTGGATCGGGACGATAGTCCATGGTACCCGTCGATGCGACTGTACCGTCAACCGTCGCGGGGAGACTGGCAACGGGTGCTGGAACGGGTTGCCGGCGATCTCGTGCGATGGGCCGACAGCGGCTGACGGCCTCAGACGATTTGCAGCGCCTTGAAGATCGGCAGCTGCTTGTCGAGGAACACCCGGGCCCGTGATGTTAGTTCTCCCGTAGCCTCTTCGTGCGATTCCAGCGGCGCGCCGTCCTTGAGTATGGGCGTGCTTGCAGCCCGGCACAGGGGCAGCGCGTGCGCGGCCAGTTCCGCCGGCTGTTTCATCCCGTGCTGTATGGCGGACAAAAAATACTGGACCAAGCGATCCACGTCCGCCATGCCGCCGCCGGTCACGGGACTCGCGAGCAGACCATATTCGGCGGAGTGACGCGCCTTCGCGAGCACATACGCATTGAGTTTGTCGGTTTGCTTGCGGGCGGCACGGGTCAGCGCATCGTCCTGAACCGACGCGAGTTCGCCGGTGTCGGCGAGCGTCAACGCGAGATCCACCACCTGGAAAAAATTGATGCCCCGGTCCTTCACGGCGGCTTCGATCTGGCCCAATGTCCGTGGCCTGTGATCGCCGAGCGCGTCGAGGATGGGATCGCAGATCGCCGGGTTGAGGACGAATTCGAAGCCGGCGATCTTGGGGCGCAGCGACACGTCGGCGCGGGTCCGCATGAGCATGACGCGCTGACTGCGGAAGCCGTCTATCTTCTCGAGCGGCGTGATGCGGCGCGCGCCTTTGACCCAGTAGTCGCGGCGAAACTTGCGGTTCACCATGAAGTCGAGCGCGGTCTCTCGCAGGAAACCTGCTGGACTCGCCTTGATGAGCGCCTGCTGTTCGGGCTTGAGGTTGCGGACGCCGACGGCGTCGCAATGGTTCGCCGAGCACGCGTATTCCAACTTGGCGCCGGACAACATATCGGTCACGCGGTGAAAACTCATCGGTGCCCAATCGCGGTTGAAGTACTCGTGCGCCAGGTAGCGGCGGTCCTCGCCCTTCAGCGCAATGAGCTGGTCCTGGATTCCCGGATGGGCCTCCCGGAACGCCGGCTCGGCGGCCAACAATTGCTCGGCGAAGTCGAGTGCGGCATCGATGACGTACTGCATCCCCCGCGCGGCGCTACCCTGCGATTCGACATGAGCGATCAAGAGATCACGCAGGCAGATCATCGCCGCCCAGCCCGGCTGCGCGTTGTAGCCGACGTATGCCACGCCGCCGACTTTGAGTTTGCGGCGTAGAAAATCGACGATCACGGCGCGATTCCGGTCGTTGATCCAGCTCCAGACGCCATGCAATCCAATGAAGTCGAACTCCGGTAAGTCGGTACGCTGACAGAACTCTTCGAACGATTGGTCGAAAAATCGCGCCGGCGCTCCGGATGCCGCGCACAGCTCCCGCGCAAAACCGGCGTGCCCCGCATCGAAGTCGGTGCCGTACCAAGTCGTCGCCGAGGATGCGGCGTGCAGGTTGGCGCTGACGCCGAGGCCGAACCCCAACTCGCACGCCGTGTGAATCGCCGGCGCGACGAGGCCCGCGTGCAGAAACGCCGGCGCAACGCGCAGCGGGTTCAATTCGGGCTGGTAGGTATGGACGTACCGCAGCCCCTCGACGTATCCATCGCGCCAGTCCCGCATCAAGGGTTCCCCGCCCGCGCGGCCGCAAATGCCCCAAGGTCCGCGTTGACTTGTTGCAAGACGCGCTGCCAATCCTCGGCATATCGCTGCCTGTACAAGCGCGCGGTCGGGTACCAGGGGCTGTCGGTCCGCTCGAGCAGCCAGCGCCAGTCTGGATTGAAGGGCAGCAGTATCCAGGTCGGCCTCCCCAGTGCCGCGCTCAGGTGCGCGATGCTGGTATCGACGCTGATGATGAGGTCCATGGCTTCGCAAATGGCTGCCGTATCGCTGAACCCCGCCGCCACATTCTCGATGCATGCCGTGGTCGCCAGCGAGCGCCGATCCTCGTCGCGCAGCTCCTTGTTGAGGCTGTAATAGTGAAATCCTGTAGGAAGATGCGTGGCCAGCGTCTGCAGCGCAATGCTGCGCTGTCGATCGTTGGGATTGACGGTGCTGCCGCTCCAGGCCAAGCCGATGCGCGGACTTTTCGCGGCGAGTTGGTTGCGCCATCCCGACACTTTGCGCGGGTCCGCGTGCAGATAGGGCCCGGTCCACGGTATGGTCGGCAGCTGGGTGTCGAACGCGAGCGGCAGACTCATCAGCGGGCAGTGATAGTCGAACGGCGGCCGGGGCGCGCCTTTTTCGATCACGCCGGACACGCCGTCGAGGCTCGTGAGCAGCTCGACCAGCGGTCCGTGTACTTCCAACAGAACCGTCGCGCCGCGTTCGGCAACGAGCCGGACGTAACGGCAGAATTGCAGCGTGTCGCCCAATCCTTGCTCGGCGTGCAGCAGGATCGTCTTGCCATGCAGCGGTTCGGTGCCGCGCCAACGGGGCCGCGGGAATGGTCGCAATTCGCGGATGCACGGACCGTTTGGATCCTTCCAGCGCCATTCATAGTCCCTCCACCCCTGTTCGAGGTCCCCGCCGAGCAGGCGCGCGAGCGCGCGGCAGAAGTAGGCCTCGGCAAATTCCGGTCGAATGTCGATGGCCCGGTCGAAGCACCGTTGTGCCTCGCGCAGATTGCCGAGTTCGCGCTGCACATTGCCGCGATTCACGAGCGCATCGGCATAGGCCGGTGCGATTTCCAGAGCGCGATCGTAGGCCGCGAGGGCGGCCTCGAGTTGCCCCATCTGTTTCAATACGTTGCCGCGATTCACGTGGGCGCCGGCATGCCCGGGTTGCAGGGCCAGCGCCCGGTCGCAACTCTCGAGCGCCGCGTCCCAGCGTTGCAGGGCTTGCAGGGCTACACTGCGGCACGAGTGGGCATTCGCCTCCGCGGGCATGATTGCAATGGCGGCATCGTAGCTCTCGAGCGCCGCGTCGAGCCGTCCCAGCATCTGCAGTACGATGCCGCGGTTGGTATAGGCTTCGGCAAAGTCCGGTTTGCAGGCGATGGCGCGCTCGTAGCCATCGAGCGCGGCCGGCCATCGTCCTTCATCGTGCAACTGCGAGGCGCGGAGGAAGTGTGCGACGGCGCGTTCAGCGTTCGTCGCCGGTGGCGGTGCTCCACCCGTAGTGACTGGGTCGGTTTGGGGAAGCGGCAAGAGTCAGTCCACGTCGATATGGTCGGGATGCAGATGCGCCCGATGACGCTCCACCATGAGGCAGTATGCGTTCTCAAGAGTCCGTGTGAAGCGCGCCGTATCGAATAGCGGTGCGGCTGCGCGGACGCGATCCAGTTTGCGCTTGATAGCCCCGAGCTCAGCGCCACCGCGGGCCAGTTCGACCGCGCGCCGCTCGTACTCGTCCTCGCTATCAGTAATGAGTTCGGGCAGACCGACCGCGCGCAAGGCGCTGGCGGCGATCCGGCTCGAGAACGTGCCGCCGGTGCGGGTCAGCACCGGCAGTCCGGCCCACAGGGCATCGCTGGCCGTCGTCCCTGCATTGTAAGGTGCGGTATCGAGGAACAGATCGGCCGTGCGGTAGCGCGCCAGATACTCGGGCACCGGGAGCCGTTTGCCGAAATAGAGCCGCGCCGGATCGACGTGAGCCCGCGCCGCCTCGCGGCGCAGATTGCGCTCGATTTGCGCATGCTCGGCATACAGGAATAGCACGCTCCCCGGTACGCGATGCAGTATCCGCATCCAGCTCGAAAAAGTCGCGGGCACCAGTTTGAAACAGGCATTGAAGCAACAGAATACAAATCCCGCCTCCGGCAAACCGAATTGCGCGCGCGTACACGGGGTCGCATCGATCTGCCTCCGGGTATTGACCTGGTAGTGCGGCAGACACACGATCTTCTCGGCGTAGTGCTCCCGATCGTGCGTCGGGATCAGCGTTCGATCCGCTATGAGGTAGTCCATGAACGCGGTGCCTAGGGTGCCAAGATACCCCAGATAGCTCACCTGGATGGGCGCCGCGCGGAGCGCAAAGATCCGCGGTCTTGCGCCGTCCGTATAGCCGCCGAGATCGACGGCAATGTCGATGCCGCGATCCCGGGCGCGCCGCACGACTTCCTCATCCGCAAGGCCGCGCACATCGAGAAATGCATCGAAGGCGAGTTCGAGCCGTCGGCGCATCAGGTCCTTGGTGTCGGGTCCGAACGAGAAGGCCGTCACCTCGAAGCGATCGCGGTCATGGCCTTCGATGAGCCCAGCAAGCAACAACGCCACCGGATGATTGCGAAAATCGCTCGAGAAATAAGCGACGCGGATGCGCTGTGCAGGAGCGTGTGGCGATGGCGTTGGGCGTGGCGCTGGGTGTGGCAGTGGCGGCGGAGTGGCGTCCGCGGCCAGGCACTCCTGGCGTCCCCACAGAGTCGCCGCGCGCAGGAGCACGGATGCGCAGTCCGTGAACGTCATCAAGGCGAACGGGTTCATGGCGGCTTCACCATGCTCGATCCGGTCGATGACGGCCGCGACGTCGGCAGGCCAGTCGCGCCAGTCGCAGGCATGCAGGCGCGTGAATAGACGCGCGGCGATGGCGCGACCGGACCCGGGTTCGAGTGCGATGCTGCGGTCATGAGCGGCGAGCGCGGCATCGAATTCGCCGAGCGCCTGCAGCGCCACCGCGCGGTTCGCATGCGCTGCGGCGTGTCCGGGCGCCAGCGCGATGGCCCGATCGTAACTCGCCACGGCGGCGGCGAAGTGCTGCAGCCGGCACTGCGCGTTGCCGCATTGATGGCGAGACTCCGCATGGCCCGGGCGCAGTGCGATTGCGCCCTGTGCCCGCGCCAGCGCGTCCTCCCAGCGTCCCAGTGCAGCGAGCACGAGGCTCGCGGTGGAATATGCCTCCGCGTAGCCTGAGTCGAGCACGATAGCGCGCTCGCAGCTCGTCAACGCGGCGTGCCAGCGGCCCAAGGTGAGCAGGGCCACGGCGCGATTGCAATGGGCCGCAGCTTGATCAGGGTCGACGGCGAGCGCCTGGTCGAACAACCGGATCGCGCCCGCCGGATCATTGCTCTGGGCGACCGTGACGCCGAGCAAATGGAGGGCATCGAAATGGCGCGGATTCGCGGCGAGAATTCGCCGATATAGAGGCTGCGCCCGATCCAGCCGACCCTGCTGGTGGAAGGCGGCCGCTTGGCGCAGCAGCTCGGGCACCTCCGTCGCGGGCGCGTCGTTCATGGCGGCCGTTCGCTTCGGGCCAGTCGTTCGAGGTCGCGTGCCACGCGCGCGACCACGTCATCCCAAGCGCCGCGGGCTCGCTGCCGGTACAAGGTGGCCGTGGGATACCACGGGCTATCCTCGCGATCGATGAGCCACCGCCAGCACGTGTCGAAGCGATTCAAGATCCACACCGGTTTGCCGAGTGCACCGGCCAGATGGGCCGTCGAGGTATCGACGGAAATGATGAGATCCAGATTCTCGACGAGCGCGGCGGTATCCGAAAAATCGTGCAGCAGCGGCGTGAAATCCGCGATCGGCGGACCGTCCCAGCCCTGCGCCGACAGCTCAGTGAGTTCGCCGCGCGCGGCTTCGCCCTTCTGGAGACTGACGTATTCGATGTCAGGCAGCGCGAGGGGTGCCAGCTGTGCGAGCGCAATGTTCCGGCGCTGATTCACCGACCCGCATTCTGACTGCCGCGGCCGGTGACCGCCCGCCCATACCAACCCCACGCGCAAGCGGCGACGGGGTCCGAGCCGGTCACGCCAAAACCGTACTTTTTCCCGCTCGGCGGCGAGATAGGGAACGGCAGCCGGAATGCTGGCCAGGGTCGTCTTGAAAGCCAGGGGCAAACTCATGAGCGGACAGTAATAATCGAAAGCCGGCAGCGCCGCGCCCTGCACGACCATCTTAGCCACGCCGTCCAACCCCGAGAGCAGGCGAGTCAGGGGTTGCGGCACCTCGAGCACGACGCGCGCACCGCGCTCGGCCGCCAGCGGCGCGTAGCGGCAAAATTGGATCGTGTCCCCCAATCCCTGTTCGGCGGTCAAGAGCAGGGTTTGCCCCGCCAGCGACTCCTCACCCAGCCAGCAGGGGCGATTCAAGCGCACTCCTCGATCCATGGCGGCCCCGCGCGCGGTTCTGCGGCGCCATTCGTAGGCCGGCCAGCCCTGGCCGAAATCACCTGTCAAAAGCCACACCACCGAACGGTTGAAGTGCGCATCCGCATGGTTCGCGTCGAGCGCCACGGCACGCCCATAGGCGCCGAGCGCCGCGTCGTATTGCCCGAGTTCGGTCAATACGAGGCCCCGATTGTAGTGCGCGGCCGCGTAGCCGGGCGCGAGAGCAACGGCGCGTTCACAGCTCGCGAGCGCCGCATCGAAGCGCTCCAGCGTCGTCAGCACGGCGCCGCGATTGGCATGCGCCTCGCTCAGTGTGGGATCCACGGAGAGCGCCGCGTCGTAAGCCGCGAGCGCGTCGAGCGGACGCTCGAGACGCTCGAGCACGTTGCCGCGATTGCAATGGGCCGCGGCGCACTGCGGGGCGAGCGCCACTGCCCGATCGCAAGCGGCGAGGGCTTGGTCGAAACGCCGCAGCTCGACCAGCACCAAGGCCCGATTGATATGAGCATCGGCATGCCCGGGGCGCAGCGCGAGCACTCTATCGTAGCCGGCCAACGCGGCCTCGAAGCGCCGCGAGACGTAGAGCAGGTTGGCGCGATTGTAGTGCGCATTGGCGTAGTCTGGATCGAGCTCGATGGCGCGCTCATGACTGGCGAGCGCCTCCACGCCGCGCTCGGCGCGCGCAAGCGCGGTGCCGAGATTGTTGTGATAGGCCGCACTGCGCGGCTCAGCGCGCACCGCGGCCTCGAGGAGTTCGACCGCCCGGTGCGGCAACTTTTGCTTGAGCGCCAGGAGCCCGAGCTGGTGCAAGGCGCGCGAATGGCGCGGCTGCAACTCGAGTACTCGCTCGTATAGAGGTCGCGCGGCATCCAACATTTGCAAACGATGTAACGCGAGAGCCTGCTGAAAAGCGTCTTCAGCGGCATTGACGTCTTCGAGCATAGCCCCATTACGGTAGCACGGGCGCGTGACGCTTTCGTTGCAGCGCCGTGTAACGAATCAGTAACATCGCGTGCGGATCATGCAGCGCTACGCAGGAGATTCGTTTGAAAATCGAGCTCGCGCTGTCCCAATTCGACGATTGGTATTGCCACTCGTCCGTGGCGGGTTGAATGTTCTCGCGGCCCGACATCGACTCGCTGCCGGACATCGAACTGCGCTATCTCGGCCGAGTCTGGCAGGGCCGGGATCGGCTCAGCACCTGGTCGTTTGCCGCTGGACTTGGCCTCAGCGACGAGCCGATGCCGTTTCGCGCGAGCTATACGGCGTTGTCCACCGCGCTGATGCGTGCCGCGCATTCACGGTTGGATGCGGAACCGTTGTTCGACGACACCTGGGGCGATCGTCTCGTGCCCGCGGCGGCGCGCGCGGCGTTTCGCGCAACCGCGCTGGCCGCGCGCGTACCGGGCGTGATGCCGGCCGCGGCGCTAGGCGGCCCTGCGGCGCCGGATGCGGACGCGATTTTGGATGCCGCGCTGCGACGCGCCTCGGGTTATACCAACGTCGTCGTCCGCACCCGTTTTACCGAGGACGCCTTGCGCCTTGCGGTGGCGCGCGGCGTCGGCCAATACGTCATCGTCGGTGCCGGGTTCGACAGTTTCGGGTTGCGCCAGCCGCCGTTCGCACGGCACGTCGAGGTGTTCGAGGTCGACCATCCGACGCCGCAGGACTTGAAACGTCGGCAACTGGTGGCGTGTGGCGTACGACTGCCGCACACGCTGCACCTGGTCGCGGCCGATCTGGCGGTGGAGGATCTCGCGGCGGCGCTGGCGCGATCGTCGTATGCGCCCGGCAAGGCGACGTTTTTCGCCTGGCTCGGAGTGACCATGTTCCTGTCGCGCGAGGCGAATCTTGCGGTGTTGCGCGCCATCGCACGCTGTGCTCCAGCCGGCAGCGAACTCGTGTTCACCTATTTCGACGACAGGATATTTGCGGCTCCCAGCGCCGCATTCAAGGATCTGCGCGATTCGGTGCGCGTGCTCGGCGAGGCTTTCAAATCGGGTTTCGATCATGAGCGACTCGCAGAGCTGTTGCGCTCACTCGGCTTTGAACTGCTCGAGGATGTGGAGGAAGCAGCGCTGGTGCGGCGCTATGGACGCGCCGATAGATCCGGCATGGCGCCGCTAGCGCACTCGCGCATCGCCCGAGCGCGTGTCGTGCACGCAGGCTGATGTGCCCAATACGGCCAGCGCGGTCAGCGTTCCAGGAAAAGCTCCTGTTTCAACGGTGCCACCGGGACCAAGCGTCGCGGTCCGTCGGTGTGTGCCGGTGGCAGCACCCGGCACAGCATGCGGCGCGGCACATCGATGACGCAATCGCGCGGAATCAACGATTCGACCGGCCGCAACCGGAGCCGCGCGCGATGCATGCGCGGACGTTCCGCCGATTCCGCGATCCGCGCGAAGTCCGCACCGGCGGCCGGAGCATCCGGATGATCGATGAGCGGCTTGACGTAGATCCACCAGTTGTAGCGGACGCAGTCCTTTTGCAGCCACCGCACCGACAGCGGCGCCGCCAAGCCGTTGTTGAAACACAGGTCCAGACAATGGTCGTCGGCGACACCGGGCTGTTGCTTGATGACTCCGGCCCACGCGTCGAGCAGCCGCCGCGCGCCGGCGCTGTTGCCATAAAATTGAGTCGCGCCGCTGCACAGCAGCTGGTCGGTGGCGAAATGATCGACGCTGTGCGAGAAGCCGAGGAACCGAGCGGCATGAATGGGCGGCAGCGGCTCCGCCGCATTCTCCGGCAGCGCCTTGAATGCATCCGTGTGCTCGTCGGCCAGCCAGTTATAAATGGCGAGGTCCACGCCGGCGGACGCGGCCTTCGCGATGGCCTCGGGATGCGCGCGGAACACCATGTCGGCATCGACGTAGAGGATCGCCCTTTCGTACCGATCCAACAGGGCGTGAATGAATGCCGCCTTCGTGAAGGCTGCATCGTCACGTCCTTGGCGGCTCATGGAGCGGTGCACGTGCGGCACCTAGTAAAGCACGTACGCCAGGCCGAGCGCCCGCAACGACGCCTCGAGGCGCGCGGCGATGGGCGCATAGTCGGGGGTGTACATCGCTGCGACGAGGAAGTTTTGATTCTCGAGCGTCGCCAGGGATGCGCGCGTCGGCGGGCTCGCCGGCGTCAAGGTGCAATGACCCGCATGCGCCGACGCTCAACGGCGCCAAAACGCGGGCCGCAGCACGCTGCGCGCCTCGTCCAGCGAGTTAGTCAATTGTGTAGCGACCTGCATGGGATAGAGGTTGCGAGTCTTCAAGGACGTCCGATGCTTGTCCGCGAATCGCTTGGCGTAGGTGCCATAGTCGGGCGAACCGGCACCCGGAGATTGATGGAAGAATCCGAGTTCCGGGATGACGCCCAGCCGGTAGCCCTGCTGGTAGGCGCGGTAGGTCCAATCAATGTCATAGAAATGCCAGCCATCGAACACGGCCGCGTCCCAGGCGATGCGGTCCGCGACCGCGCGGCGCGCCGCCAGGAACAACCCGTCCATCGCGACGATGCCGCCGATCATGGGTCGGGGCGCACCGTACACGGCGATCTCGAAGCCACCCTTTGCCCCCGGATGCACCACCTGTCCGAACAGTCGGCCGATGCCCGCAGCCGTCCAAATCGGATGCACCAATTCGTCGGTCCCCGCGACACCGATGACGTCGAATTCTCCGAGCGCACGGCCCAGAACTTGCGCGAAGTCGTCGAACAGGTACTGCAAGTCGTGGTGAGCGAAGACGACGATGTCGCCGCGTACCGAGCGCATGCCGCGGGCGTAGCCCTCGCACATGTTGAGAGCATCCGGAATCACGATCACTTCATGCGCATGGCCGGCGAGCAATCTGGCATACATGATCCGGCTGGCGTGCGCCATTTCCGGCCGATGACTGTTGATCACGATCGAAATCATCGGCTTAGGGCCTTGTCCCAGGGTGGTCAGCGAATGCAAGTCTATGAGCGGGTAATGTACCCCCGATGACACGAGCGCTCGACCTATTTCAGCGCGCCCGCAACCTCCACCGCGAGGGACACATAGCGCGTACGGAGGCGATGCGCCTGATTGCGAGGGCACCGCGTGCGCCATGATTTGCGGCGGCCGGTAAATTCGCCGTGACAGCGCGAGTTCTGTCGGTCAAGCACTCCGGTGGCGCGGGCGACATCGTTTATTCGATTCCGGCGCTGCTCAGCCTGGTATCGCAGCGGCGCATCGAGCGGGTGACCTATTATTTGCAATTGAATCAAGAAGTCCAATACTCCGGTTGGCATCCGCTCGGCAATGTGTTGCTCGACGCCGGCTTCGCGGCGCGGCTCAAGCCTTTGCTGCTGGCGCAACCCGCCATCCAGGAGGTCGAGATCTATTCGGGCCAGAGCGTCAACGTCGATTTCGACGTGTTCCGCGGCCTGCCCATCAATCACGCCATGTACTCTATTCCCCGGTGGTACTTTCTGTTCGTGGTCGGCACCGCCTGGGACCTCTCGCGGCCCTGGCTCGAGGTCACGCCGGACACGCGATTCGAGGGCGCGGTGCTCGTCGGCCGAAACCCGCGGCTGCAATCACCGTTCATCCGCTACGACTTCATCGACAAATTCGCCGACGACGTGGTGTTCGTCGGGGTGCGCCAGGAATTCGACGAGTTTCGGCTGCAGTGTCCACGATGCACGCGGTTCTACGAGGCGCCTGACTTTCTGGAACTGGCCCGCGTGCTCGCCGGCTGCCGCTTCTACGTCGGTAACCAGGGGTTCATCTACACGCTGGCCGAAGCGCTCAAGATCAGGCGCCTGCTCGAGACCAACGTCAAGGCCGCGAACAACGTTCCCGAGGGCGGCGAATGTTACGACGCTTTGTTTCAGCAGGGGTTCGAGTATTGGTTCGAGCAGTTGCTCAAGCGCACGGCCGCGCCCATCCGGAGGAGTTGACGCGTTGGTTACTTTTCTGTTGACGATGCAATACGACGAGCGGCTGTGTTTGCCGGTGTTCCTCGCCCACTACTCGCGATTTTTCCCGACCGACCGCATTTTCATCATCGATCATGGCTCGAGCAGCGACCTCGTGCCGCCCGGTTACAACGTCATTCGCGTGCCGCGAACGCGGCCTTATTCGGAGTTGTCGCGCGTGCAATTGATCCGGCACTTCAGTGCCGGATTGCTCGAGTACTTCGATGGCGGAATCTTCGTCGATTGCGACGAGTTGATCGACCTCGCCGGCTTCGCTGCCCGCTCGCCGGGCGGCGCCGCGGTAACCTACTGCGCGGGCTTCGACGTCTTTCGCCAGCAGACTCCCCAGGGTCCGCGGTTGCTCGGTTATCTGAGCCCGCACCTCTGTAAACCCTCCATATTCTCGATCACGCCAAATTGGGCCTTGGGGTTTCACGGCTGCGATCATCCGCCGACGCAACTCACCCAGCCGATGGCGCACATCCGCTTCGCGTTCGGCGATCTTTCGTCGCTAAGGTTGCGCGAGCGCATCGCGGTGCATCGCGCGATGCAGGCGAGCGAACAGGCCGAAGGCGTGGCGGCGCAGTGGGGCGACGGGGATGCCGAACTCAAGTCGTTCGAACGGTTCATCGAACGGCGGGTTCAGGCGGGTGCCCCCATCCACGACTTCAGCCCCATCGACTCGTCCGGCATGTTCCGACAGATCGCCGTGCCACAGTCGGGTCAACCGGATCAGATCCTGTACATGCCCAACGGGTTCTCACCGCTGCAAGATTGCTTCATCGACCTGACGGAGCGCTTTCCCGCGTTGGCGGTCGCCGGCGCAGTGCCATGAAGCCTGCGCGCAACGCTCCCTGCGCCTGCGGCAGCGGCCGAAAATACAAGAAATGCTGCGGCGTGAGCGCCGATTCGGGCACGGAGGCCGGGTCGGCCATGCCGTCCCGCGTTCCCACCGCGGCGCTTGCCGGCCTCACCGCACTGGCCGCCGGCGGCCGTCCGGTCGAGCTGGAAAGCCGAGCTCGGGCCGTGGTCAGCGCGTACCCGACGGCCGGCGTCGCTTGGAAAGCCTTGGGGGTCGCGCTACTGCAACAGCGCAAGCCCGCCGTCGAGGCGCTCGAGGAAGCGGCGCGCTGGTTGCCTGGCGATTTCGAAACCCACAGCAACTTGGGCGCCGCGTTACGCGCGGCCGGGCAGCTGGAACGAGCCGCGGCGAGCTACCGGCGGGCGCTCGAGATCAACCCAGCGGTCGCCGAAGTGCACTCGAATTACGGCAACGTGCTCAAAGATCTCGGCCGCTTGTCCGAAGCGCTCGCGCACGGCCGCGCCGCCGTCGAGGCCAAGCCCCTGCTCGCGCCCCTGCACAACAATCTGGGCAATACGCTGCAGGAGCTGGGTGATCTCGATGCGGCCGTCGACAGCTACCGCCGCGCGTTGTCGCTCGATGCCGATCATCCGGACGCGCTGACGAATCTCGGCGTCGCGCTGCGTGTGCAGGGTCGGGCTGACGACGCCGAGGCATGCTGTCGGCGGGCCCTCGAGCGTCACGCGGATTATCCGCCGGCCCTGCGCTTGCTCGCCGACCTCAACGCGGATCGCGGTCGGTTCGACGCGGCAGAGGATGTACTCAAGCGTTGTATCGCGCTCGAACCGGAATCGCCGGACGCGTGGGCAGGCATCGCCGCGCTGCGCCGCCTGAGCGCCGAGGATGCCGACTGGTTGACCGCCGTGCAGCGCCTCGCGGATCGGCCGCAGCCGGCGCGCCAAGAGGCGTGTCTGCGCTTTGCGCTCGGCAAGTATTTCGACGACGTCGGCGAATACGAGCGCGCCTTCGGCCACTATGCGCGTGCCAATCAGCTCGCGCGGTCATATCACCAGAGACATGACCGACGACAGCTGACCGAGTCGATCGACCTCATCATTGCGGCCTACGATGCGGCATGGCTGCGCCGCGTCAGCCAGGACCAGAATCCCTCGCCGCGGCCGGTGCTCATCGTCGGGATGCCGCGCTCGGGCACGTCGCTCGTCGAGCAAATTCTCGCCTCGCATCCCGGCATTCACGGTGCCGGCGAGTTGCCGTTCTGGCGCGCGACGCTGCCGCGGCAGGCGAGCGCGGCGGGCGGCAGCGACGGGATGGACGCCATGGACGGCACCGCACTGCGCCGCATCGCGGCCGAGTACCTCGCGCTGCTCGAGCGCCACTGCCCGGAACGGCCACGGGTGATCGACAAGATGCCCGGAAATTTCACCTACCTTGGGCTGATTCACGCCGCCTTGCCGAACGCGCGCATCATCCACATGTGCCGCGACCCGCTCGACACGGGTTTGTCGATCTACTTCCAGAATTTCTCGGCCGTGCATACCTATGCCAGCGACCTGGGGGACATTGCCCACTACTACCGTGAATATCGGCGGCTCATGCAGCACTGGCGGGGGCTTCTGCCCGTCAATCGGCTGCTCGACGTTCCGTACGAAGGATTGCTCGACGATCTCGAGGGGTGGAGCCGGCGCATGCTCGAATTCCTGGGCCTGCCGTGGGACCCGGCCTGCCTGGAATTCCAGAGTACGCCGCGCAGCGTCAGCACCTTCAGCAAATGGCAAACGCGCCAGAAGATCAGTCATGCCTCGGTGGGTCGATGGCGCCACTATGCAAACGCGGTCGAGCCGCTGCGCCGGGCGCTCGAATCCGCGGAGGATGACTGAATGCCCTTGCCGCGCACGGCGGGAGCCGGAGCCGTTCGCGATAGGAATCGCTCATCGCGCATCTCTCACATAGCCGAGTGCGTCCAGCGTGTCCGCAAAGATCCGGTTCAGCTCCTCGATGGTGGCGGCCTGGAGCTTGGCGCGATGATCGCCGGGCGCCACGTGGCGCACGTGCGTCATCACGTCGCCGGTTCGTGCCGGGAACAGCGCAGACCGCTCTTCTGCCCACGCGTCGAGCAGCGCGCCGCGGTTGCCGAGCGGGAACGGTGCGCTGAAGCGTTCCAGCCAGGACCGATAATCGGTCACCATCTCTTCATATTTCACGAATGTGACGTTGGGTTTCCCCAGCAGCCGGTCGATGTAATTGCGATAGCGCTGCGGCAGGTTGCCGATGAGGCTCTCGACGTGACCGCCGGTGCCGTAATCGCCGCGATACGTGGAGCTGGCCGCGGAACATTTGCCGAGGACGAAGTCATCGATGCCGCGCAAGGCAACCTCGCGCCGATAGCCGGTGTCCGGTGCAATCTCCCCAGGATGAATGAAGCAATAGGAATAGAACATGGACACGAGCACGTCGCGCGGATCGCGCAGGTGCAACACCACGGCGTACTCCTCGATGCGCGGAATGTCGACGAAGAATCGTACGGGAGCGAAACATCCATGATGGGTGCGCCACACGTCCGGATCGGTCAGCAGGCGGCGCGCATCCATGCCACTCTGCGGCACGTTCGGTGAGTGGTACGGTATGCCGCCCAACGCGCACAGGCGCTGGCACTGCCGATGTAGAAACATCGATGCCGACTTGTGCAGGGTGAATACGACTATGTCTCGCGCCACGCCGTCTCCTGCGGGATCAATCGGTTGCTATTACAGAGGCCCGCGGTCGCGACGCACCCCGAGTCGCGGCGAGGGGCCCCGGCTCGCGGCGATGGGCGTAGGCCGGCGCGCTAATATATCAGCCATGCCAGTCCTTGCCACCGGTGCGAAGCCGTGAACAAGCGCCGTGCGAGCCGGAATGGCTCAAGCGCGAGCGGTACGCAGGCCGCCGGCGCTTTCGATGCGGCGGCGCTGTTCGAGCGCGCCCAACAACTGCAGCAGAGCGGCGATCTGACCGCGGCCGCGACGGCGTACCGGGCCCTCATTCGGCGCGCGCCGCGGCACGCGCCGGCAAACCATCTGTTGGGGCTGATCGAATTGCAACAGGGACGCGCCGCCGCGGCGGTCGAATTGATTTCGATCGCCATCGAGGTGATGCCCGATGATTTCCACGCGCAGCTCAACCTGGGCGCGGCTTTCATGGCGCTCGGGCGCGCGGCCGACGCGTTGCGCTGCTGCGAACGCGCCGTGGCACTGAATCCCGGAATCGGCCTTGCCTGGACCAATCGCGGCAATGCCTTGCTCGCGCTCAAGCAAGCCGAGGCGGCCTTGGCGAGCTACCTGAAGGCGCTCGCCTGCGATCCGCGAGACCCGCGGGCACATTGCAATCTGGGGAACGCGCTGCGCGAAGTAGGACGCCCCGAGGAAGCCCTCGCACGCTACCACGAAGCCCTCGCGCTCAAGCCCGACTACGTGCTCGCGCTGCGCAATCGGGCGAGCCTGCTGCATGCGCTCGGCCGTGCCGGCGAGGCGCTCGCGTGCGCCGAGGCCGCCGCGCGTCTCGCGCCCGACGACACGGCCGTGCTCACGATTGGCGGCAACAGTCTACTCGCGCTGTCGCGTCCCCGCGATGCCGCCGCCTATTTCGAGCGCGCGCTTGCCGTCGATCCCGATCTCGGCGAAGCGCTCAACAATCTCGGCATCGCGCTGTTGCAAATCGACGCGGCGCCGCGAGCGCTCGACTGCTTCGATCGCCTCCTCGAGAAGGCGCCCGACTCGCCGGGCCCGTTGTGCAATCGGGGTGAGGCGCTGCGACGCTTGAACCGATTCGCTGACGCCGCGCACGCGTATGAACGCGCGCTGGCGCTCGCACCCGAGGTCGAGTTCGCGGCGGGCAAGCTGTTGCACGTGCAACTGTTGAGCGGCGATTGGTCCGCGTTCTTCAGCCGCAAGGCCGCCATCGAAGCGGGCGTCGAGCGCGGCCAGCGCGTCTGCGCGCCGTTCGAATTTCTGGCGATCAGCGGCTCCGCAGCCGCGCAGCTGCGATGTGCGCAGCTCTACGCCGCGAACATCGCCGCGAAGGCCGCCGCAACGCCGGCCGAGCACGCCATACCGGCGCAGCAAGCGATACCCGCGACGCAAGCGATACCGGGCGCGGCGCGGCCGCGCGCCGCGGGCTCCCCAGATCGGCTGCGCGTCGCCTATGTGTCGGCGGACTTCGGTAATCGGCCGGTGGCCCATCTGCTCGCCGGTGTGCTGGGGCATCACGACCCGGAGCATTTCGAGATCATCGGGGTTTCGCTGCGGCCGGCAGATTCGAGCGCGCTCGGGCGGCGGATCGTCGGCAATCTGCAGCGCTACGTCGACGTGAGCGCGCACAGCGACGCGGAGGTGGTCGACATGCTGCGCGACATGGACGTGCACATCGCGGTCGACTTGATGGGCTACACGCACGGCGCCCGTCCGGCGCTGTTCGCGCGCCGCGCCGCGCCGGTTCAGGTGAGCTACCTCGGTTTCTCGGGTACGATGGGCTCGACGTGGATCGATCACATGATCGCGGATGACGTGACCGTGCCGAGCGCGCACGAGCCGTTCTTCAGCGAGCGGATCGTGCGGCTGCCGCATTGTTTCCTACCCAATGACGACGATCATCTGCCGGTCGCTGCACCACCGAGTCGTCGAGAGCTTGGCTTACCCGACGCGGGCATCGTGTTTTGCGCCTTTCACAATGCCTACAAGCTCAATCCGCTCGTGTTCGGTATCTGGATGCGACTGCTCGAACGCACGAGCGGCAGCGTGCTGTGGCTGGCCGGGGGAGAGCCGGCGATTCGCGGCAATCTCGAGCGCGAGGCCGCGGCGCGCGGCGTGGATCCCGCTCGGCTGGTGTTCGCACCGAAAATCGTCGATCTCGATGCGCATCTGGCGCGCTATGCGCAGGCCGACCTGTTCTTGGACACCTTTCCCTATGGGGCCCACGCGACGGCTCGCGATGCGCTGTGGGCCGGACTGCCAGTGCTGACCATGGCCGGCGAGACGTTCGCGAGCCGCATCGCTGCCAGCCTCGTCACCGCCCTGGGTGTGCCGGAACTCATCGCGGTGAGCCCGGCGCACTACGAGCAGCGTGCTCTGGAGCTCAGCGGCGATCGTGCCGCACTGTGCGAACTACGCGGGCGGCTGGCGCTCGCGCGCCGCACTCGTCCGGTGTTCGATTCCCGACGCTATTGCCGGGACCTCGAAGCAGTCTACCGGCAGATCTGGGCGCAGCACGAGGACGCGATTGGCGAGTCCCGCCGCCGCGGGCCGCCGTCCGGATGAACAGCGGCAAGCCGCCGCACGCGGCATTGGGGCTCATGATTCAGCAAGCGCTCGCGCTCATCAATCAAGGGCGTCTCGCCGAAGCCGAACCGCTGTGCCGCGCGGTGCTCAAGAGCCAACCGCGCGATTTCAATGCGGCGCAGTTGCTCGGGCACATCGCGTTGCGCCGCAATGATTACGCGGCGGCGGAGCAGTGGCTGAACCGCGCCGTCGCCATCAACCCGGGTAACGCGGCGGTGCAATCCAATCGCGCGGTGGCACTGCTCGCGCTGGGTCGTGCCGCCGACGCGCTGGCCTCGAGCGAACGCGCGATCGCGCTCAACCCGGCCTTCGCCGAAGCGCATTCGAACCGCGGCCGTGCGCTGTGCGCGCTCGGCGAACCGGCCGAGGGTCTGGCCTGCTACGAACGTGCCCTCGCCCTGGCGCCCGGCTTGCAAGAGGCGCATCGAGGCAGGATCGGCGCATTGCAAGCGCTCGAGCGCCATGAGGCCGCCCTCGTCGCCGCCGACGTCGCGCTGCGCACGGTGCCCGACAGCGCCGAACTGTGGTCGATGCGGGGAGCGGTGCTCGCCAAGCTGCATCGCGCGGTCGAGGCGCTGGCGGCCTTCGACCGTGCCCTCTCATTGCGGCCCGATTTTGCCGACGCGTGGAACAACCGCGGCACCGCGTTGCGGGATCTGCGGCAACCGGAGGTTGCGCTGCAAGCGGTGGCGAGAGCGCTCGAACTCCGACCGCAATTCGCGGAGGCGCTCTGCAACCTCGCGAATCTGCGCCTCGATGCCGGTCAATTCGCGGCGGCGATCGACGCTTGCGAGCGCGCGCTCGCCATCCGGTCGGGGATGGTCGATGCCCTGAGTATCCGGGGAGCGGCGCTGCGCTTCGCGCATCGTTACACGGAAGCCGCCGCGGACTACCGCCGCTTGCTCGCACTGGCGCCTGGCTTCGAATACGCGGCTGGGCATCTGTTCTGGCTGCAGGCCGCGCTGTGCGACTGGGCGGAGCGGGCGGTGCGGGGTGCGGGCATTCTGGCGGCGGTCGAGCGAGGGGAGCGCGCCGCCTCGCCCCACACCTTCCTGGCAGTCGTCGATGCGCCGGCCGCGCAGCTGCAATGCGCGCGGACCTACGTGGCCAATTTTCCGGTGTTGGCGCCCCTGTGGAGCGGCGCACGGCGCGCGCACGAACGCATGCGGATCGCCTATTTGTCCGCCGACTTTCACGACCATCCCGTCGCCCATCTCATGGCCGGGGTCTGGGAACGCCATGATCGGCGCCGGTTCGAGACGATCGGCGTGTCACTGCGCCGGGAAGTCGCGGGCGACGCGATGCACGGCCGCGTCCGCCGCGCGTTCGAGCAGTTTCACGACGTGAGCGAGGTCAGTGATCGGGACGTCGCCGAGCTGCTGCGGCGCCTCGAGGTGGATGTCGCCGTCGATCTCAACACGCATACGCACGGCGGCCGGCTCGGCATACTCGCCTATCGGCCGGCGCCCATCCAGGTGAATTTCCTGGGTTTCGCCGGCTCGTCGGGCGCCGCTTGCGTCGATTATGTGCTGGCCGATGCGGTTGCGGTGCCCGTCGGGCATGAGCGTTTTTTCAGCGAGCGGATCGTGCGTTTGCCGCATTGCTTTCTGCCCAACGACGACGGTCAGCCCATCGGGCCGCCGCCGCGGCGCCGGGACCTCGGCCTTCCCGACGCGGGTTTCGTGTTCTGCGCGTTCAACAATCCCTACAAGCTGAATCCCACCCTGTTCGACATCTGGATGGGTTTGCTGCGCGAGACGCCGGGCAGCGTGCTGTGGTTGCGCGGCGGTGAACCCACGCTGATCGCCAACCTCGAGCGCGAGGCGCGCAGCCGCGGGGTCGATCCCGCGCGGCTCGTGTTTGCGCCCCGAGTGGCGTCCATGGATGCCCACCTGGCGCGGTACTGCGCGGCGGACTTGTTCCTGGATACGCTGCCGTACGGTGCCCATGCCACCGCGCGCGATGCCCTGTGGGCCGGTTTGCCGGTGTTGACCTGTGCCGGCGACGCGTTTGCGAGCCGTGTTGCCGCCAGTTTACTGGGGGCGCTCGGCATGCCCGAGCTGGTCACGTCGAGCTTGGCGGACTACGCGGCGCGCGCGCTCGACTACGCGCGCGAACCGGCGCGTTTGCTGCCGCTGCGACAGGCACTCGTGGATCGCAGCGCGACGAGCCCGGCGTTTCAGACCGACTTGTACCGGCGGCATCTCGAAGCCGCTTTCACGCTCATGTGTGAGCGGCACCAGCGCGGCGCTCCGCCGCAAAGTTTCGACGTCCCACCTCTCGCTTGAGCGGCCGCCGATCGCGGC
>Ga0116226_10000701_pt1 | contig 28647 bp, 24 predicted proteins | sample S1TSphfallax_FD_89692 | JGI IMG/M metagenome (GOLD analysis project Ga0116226, IMG submission 89692) | Host-associated microbial communities from peat moss isolated from Minnesota, USA - S1T2_Fa - Sphagnum fallax MG | ecosystem: Host-associated > Plants > Peat moss > Unclassified | place: USA...
CAATAGCTAGCTTGCTACCTCCCGAGAGTTCCCTTAACCAGACTCACCAATCCATTTTAAAGGCTCATTCCCTCCATCACCAAAACTTCCCATGCAAGCTTTCATTCTCCGTTACAAAACCTTGGCCGCCCAGATCATAACTCCGCCGCCTTCATCACTCCCTCCTTTTCGGCGGATCTAATTACTTGAACCCTTCAGTAAAAGATCAGCACCAGAAGCAGAAACCTAGTGATCGGAATCAGGTGGGTGTTCGATCACCCCACAACCGGTCACATCCTCCCAATCTAAGAGTAAACGGTTTTGAAGAAAGTAGTTATCAAGGGTTTTATCATCAGAGATGTAGAAGTTATACCTCATGATAGTGTTTGAATTTTCATCATTTGGGTTAGGGTGTGGATTCCAAATCCAAGAAACATGCACAAGAATTGTGCATTAATAGTTATGCCAATGCATAGAATGCATTTCACTTTGGATTTCAAAGCTATAGTTTTCAACAAAATAAATTATTGAAACCATTGTGTAATCTAGGAAATGTTGAAGGTAATTCCAAAGGACAAATACAAGACTACATTTGTTATAGATTGGGGAGCTTTCATATGGAAAATGATGCCATTTGGAGTTTTAAATGGACCTCTGTCATATCAAAGAGTTGTTACCAAAACATTTAGAAAATATTTGGATAGTTTTACATATGAAGATTTTTTGGATGACTTTACGATGTACAATGACATGGATAGTCATTTGTAGAAGCTTAGATTATGCTTTCAGAAGTGCAAAGAATATAACATTAGTTTCAATCTAGAAAAATGTGCATTCATGGTATTTTTAAGCATGATATTGGGTTTTATTGTTTCCAAAGAAGAGAAACTACCATATCCAAAGGAAATATAAGAAATAATAAACATGCCACCGCTTAATAATCCATAATAAATTCAAATATTCAATGGTATGGCACAATTTTATAGATATTTCATCAAAAAAATTCATGTTATTATGGCACTTATTACTAAATTGACCAACAAAACAAAGAGGAGTGCAAAAGGCTTGGGAGTTGATCAAACAAAAGTCTATTGAAGCACCAATATTAACATCACCAAACTGGCAGGTGGAGTTTCATGTTCATACATATGCATCATTACTAGCTATAGGAAAGTTATGTTATCTCATAATTTGATATGAAAGAGTGATCAACTAGTGGTGTATGCTTCTAAATTTCTTAATAAAACAAAATGTAATTATAGCAATACAAAAAGAGAGGCTTTAACAATGGTCTTTGCTTTACACAAGTTCATACATTATTTGTTGGACAACAAGCTTGTCTTCTATGTAGACCATATAACATTTGTCTATCTAGTCAACAAACCACATGTTTTAGGGAAAGTAGCTAGGTGGTTAGAATTATTATTAAAATATTATTTCACAATATTGTATAAGCCATGTAGAACTCATGTAGTTGTAGATGTTTTGTCAAGACTACCAAACATTATAGAACCCACAAGACTGTTTATTTAAACCATAGATGCAAATCTATTTTACATAAAGTTTGAATGGTTGAATGGTGTAAAAGATTTTTTGTGAACATGATAGATTAAATGTCGTAATCCTAGCCTTAGGCTCACGACTAAGGCAAAGGCTTGCGAAGGTGCGGGCCAATTGTGAAGCTTGGGAGTCACATTTCATGCTCCCAAGAGTGTGGGAGAGTGTGAGGGAATGAACCCCCACACTCCCAAGTGAACTCCCACTTTGGGAGTTGGAGTTCCAATGGACTTTCGAATCTTCATAGAGCAATTACAGTAGTCAAAACCTATTGGACCAAAAAGTTCCTTAAATCATTGAAAAGCTCTTGGAACGTAGATGTCTAAAATGGGCTCGCATGACCCATTTGGATACTTCAAACACAAGTTATGGTCAAAAGAAAAGTCAGGAGTCAAATTGCCATTTTGATTCTTGACCACTAAAAGTCAACAATCACTTCAATTTCCTTGCATGCAAGTGGCTTGCCATATATTGTTAAAAAGTTCTTGACAAGGCTATAGCTTTGCTTTAAGCCTCACTTCAATCGAAGGTTTTCACACAAAATTATAAGGCCCCAAAGTTGCAAGAGTCCCAACTTTGGGAATTTCAAGACTCCCACTTAGGAGTCCTAGGACAAAATGACATTTGAGTGCCAATCCCATGGCCATGCACAATGTATACTATATAAGAGGGAAGGTGATGACTTCCCCCAAGTTCGGGCCATGGTGAGTCTTGTGAGTTTGTGTTTGCCCATGGTTCGTCTGTGCACCAAAGTGTTCTAACTACGCACTAACCAACTTGTTGTTTGGTTTGTGCATGTCTATGTGAGTAATTGAATTATTTGTCAATCTTCCTAATCCCCATATTGGAGGTCCAGCACACCTCTCTACCCCCAAAGTGCTACAAGCCAAGGAGCACGCCCTAACTCCTCCTTCTATTGCCTTCACCCTTGGACTTGTAGTGGAGTCCATCAAGGGGCTTGGGGGTGCGTCATTCAAGGAACATGGTAGAGGAAGATATTAGATGCAAGATATTGGTGGCCAACTTTGTATAGAAATGTGATTAATTATTATAAATCTTATGATGCATGCTGAAGAATAAAAGGATTGGTGATTGAAAATTTTGCAAACTAATCATGAGTTTTCCAAAGTCCTAACCATTTATGAAGTGGGGGCTTGATTTTGTGGGGCCAATTAAGTTAGCAAACAGATATACATGAAATGAATGCATTTTTATAGCCACAAATTATGCTACCAAGTGGGTGGAAACAAGAGCATTGAGAATCAATACTATAGTAGTAACAACAACAAAATTATACAAGTGCATATTAACTAGGTTTGGATGTCCTTTAACCTTAGTCACAGATCGAGGGGTTCATTTAATTAATGATGATATCAAACATTTGACAAATCATTTTTTATTGAAACATGTGAGCTCTACAACCTATTCTCGTCATGGGAATGGGTAGGTAGGTTGAATCTACTAACAAAGTGTTTGGGAATCTATTAACCAAATTAGTTAATGAGAATAAAACATGCTAGGATGAACATTTGTCAACAATGTTAATTTCATATAAAACTACATACATAGTAGTAATAGGGCACACACCATATCAATTAGTGTTTGGATTGCATCCATTGATGCCCATAATGTACATTGTACTAGTTGTTGGTGGTAATTAAAGAGTTAGAACTTTAATGAGAATTTTGACTATTAGAGTTTTAAAAATTGGAGAAGTTGCATGAGGCTAAAATGCAAGTTGTAGAAACTATTAGAGTCAACAATGGAATAGATTATTATGGAATTAGCAAAAGAATCCAAAAAAATAGTTTAGTTTTGGTGATTATGTTATGTGGTTTCTAAAGGGAAATAAGTCACACCTAAGGAAGTTTACTAGGAAATGGTTTAGACCATACAAAATACAATATATGTTGTTAAATAATATTGTGTTATTGATGACAATAGAGAAGTTTAAAACTAATCATGTGCTAGTCAATGTAAATAAGTTTCAAACCATATAAATACATGGAATTTGAAGTTGAAAAAAAAATAGCATATGCTAGTATATTGGGAGCATGAAGGAGGTGGACTTCAGGAGGAGGATTTTGATACAAAGGTGTAAGATGAAGATTATGTAACATAGAAACCACATATGAGGGGCAATGAAGAAGAAAGGATGGAAACAATATTGATTCAAGAACTTCATATGAAGTCAAATGAAGGATAAATCATTGGATGATAATTATAGAAAAGAGGAATTGGTGGTTTATATTGAGGTGGACTATGAAGTACATAATGAAGAATTTATGGTTCCAATAACTAAAGTTGGTATATCGATGGTATTGACTAATTCAATAGATGTATTGATACACTCAACATGATAGGTATAGGAAAAACGACGAAGAGTTTGTAAAATTGACTTAGGAGGACTATGAATGTAAAGTAGTCAAAAGATGAGATTTGAGGCGTTCATTTACAATGATGAGGTGAAATGCTTCCACGTGGTTATACATGCGACACAAAGAGTGATAATGATGGGTCATCATAGCTTCAAGGATAGGGGATTAATTAAAAGACAATGGGCAACCCAAAAAACAAACAAGATGGGCAAGAAGCTAATGGACAAAAACAAATGAAGTACTTGTTGCATGTCATTGTTTATTGTTGTAGGAGGTCATGTGTTTTCTCAAAGCTATAGTGCTTACAAAAGAATGCGAAGAATGCAATAAAGAAATTACAGAGAGTAGCAAAGGAAAAGGATGCACAAAGACTCGAACATAGACATATAAAAAAGGTAGAAGGAGAAGCATTGAGAAAAAAAGAAGAAAAAGTGTTAGAGTGCTAATTATTCAACCAATGGCAATGAGATCATCATTGCATTCATTGTCATCCTTGAAGTGTGAGGAAGGGAAGCAATATCATGAGAATATGCAATTTTATCATTCCATAATTCAGGACATGTATAGGTCATTTGTAATAGAATTTTTGAGAAGACAAAGAAGAGGGTTAGAGTTCAAGGGAGCAAGGAAATTTAAGAGCAACACCAATGGATCTAGTATAGATCCAAGAGTCAGATGAAAAAGAAGGCATGGAGCAGTGATCTATGGAAGGACAAGTGGCAACATAGAAGGAAGCAAAGGATAGAGAGGTAACTAAGGTGGGAGTGCAACCATTAAGAGAAGTGCAATCGAGCGGAATGGAGATTGACATGGCTACACCAAGGGCTATAGATGTGAGGAGGAGAACAACCATGTTGGACAAAACAACACTATTGGACACATGTATTTAAATTCTAGATCCTGACAAATTCATGTGGGTACAAACGAAGCAAAATTATGACAAGCATGTTGAGAGGTAAAATTTTTGGAAAAAGATCAATAAAGAGGAAGAACAGGGTTGATAAGGCATGGTTTATCATTTTTCTTTTCATGAAGTCAGAAGCACCAATTCCAAATATAATGTTGGAATTTATGAACATTTTGTAATAAAAAACACACATATATTTATTTTGGTTACAAAGACAAAGGGTATGTGATTAGCAAGTAGTTGATTATAGATGTATTTGGAGTTTGTGTAGAAGGTATAGAAGACCCAAAAGGGCAAGTTAGTAGAAATGAAACATTATAGGCCTTACATAGTTGTAGAATTGAACCCACAAATCATATTGGAGATCAATGGAATACAAAGAGTTAGGGTCTCCCACATTCAGTGAAATACCTTGCAACAATATATGTTATATATTAGAGAGAGAAGGTCACTTATTTTAACAATAAGAATGTCATCACGTTGATGAGAACAAAGAAAGGGAAGAAGGTAGATTAGGTGTAAATTATGTTCAATAGTTTGTGCAATAAACTAGATTGGTGGTACAAATGTGTCAAGGAAAATACGGGGGGCAAGAAAGACACATGTTTGTCAATTCCTTGATCCTAGTAAAGATTTTTTAAGTATTTATTTTTTCATCAAAAGAACAATCCACAGAAACCACACAGACCAAGGTCAAGAAAATTAGAGAGGAGATGTAGATAGCATCAGAGAATAAAAAAAAGATGTAAAATCTCCAAGGAGTGCTCTAAAAAGGAAGATCGGAGTTGAGGAAGGTGGAACCTCATGATCAGGGGTAAAAAAAGAGCAAGAAAACACAGAGGCAAGGGCCAAAAAGAGAATGAAAGGGAGAATGGCACCACGTGTAATGCCAACCTCAGTATAAACAAGAAGGCAAAGTGTTGATGCACCATAGATGTCATGTCCACGAGAAAGACATATGAGAAAGCAAAGGCAAAAGATCCAAAGGGAGAGTGATACCATGTTTCCAAAGGTTGAAGAATAACCACATAGGGAAAGAGATATATATGAAGACTATATGAACAACAATAGAAGTCCACATAACTTGTAGTAGTAGAAACAACAACAACATACACAAGGAGGTCCACAAGCTAGTGAATTATAAAAATAGAGGATGGGAACAAAAATTCTTTTAGTAGTATTCAAACCACTAGAGATACAAGTACCAACCAGTAGACCGGGATATGTAGTTCAAGATAGGCATTTGAGTTTGGGCTAGGGAGTAAAATAGTACAAGACCTAGGATCTTTTGAAAAAGGATCCAAAAATCCCGTAACATAAACAAGTACATCAAGATCTATGGAAGAGGTAGATGTAGAGGTGATGCAAGTTGATAAAATAACTAAATTGTTTCATACCAAGGCTATGGTGAGTCTAAATATGGGGAATTTGAACCTACAAATGAATAGTTTGAAAAATAGATTAGCCACATAAGAGAAAGATAAGGAAATATTATGGGTGGAGAAGGAAAGGGATTTTCATAATGAATATATAAATTTGGAGGAATAAGAGGATAGATAATGAACACAAGATTAAAATGCTAATGTCGAAAATTAAAGAGTAGAATGAGGAGCTCAAGGAGAAAATAGGGTTGATGAAATCTCAAACTAAGAAATTGGAGTTGGGGAAGACAACCGAAGTCTAGGAAACCACAGAAAGAAAATGGAAAAAGACATTATTTACCTATAAACATCATAAGGAGGCCTTGAATAGTCAAGTAGAAGCACTAACACAAGAAAATAAGGAGAAGGAAAATGAATTAATAGATATGGAGTTGATAAACTTGAAGAATGTTTCTATGTTCAATTTTGAAGAAATTAGAAGAACAATACAGGTAGAAATAGAAAAGCTAATGGAGAAAAATAAAAAACATTATAGGAATTTACAACAGTTACAAGCACAATTGGAGATTGCAAATGAAAGGAAGAAAAGTCTATATTCAATCTATGTGAAGAAAATATTAAAAGGTTATGACAATATGCTACATTATTATACCTTCATGTAAACTAAAAAAAAAATGAAGGATTCTAATGTGGAGTTTAAAAAATGGTGGGAAGTCATAGAGGAATACTTTTCCAAGGAGTTGGAGAAAAATCTAACCCAATATAGAGCCAATGAGAGAAAATACAAATACAAGCTAAAGGTATATCAGAGAACCTTCCTAGATTTTGTATGTGGAAGCCCAACAAGCATAGAAACATAGGGCCAAGATGAAGAGAATGAAGTAGGGCTTAGTGGGATGGTTCAAAAGGAGGAGGTGTAGGCTAAGGAACCACTAATACTCAAGGGAGGAGGTCAGGAAGATAACAAACCATGGATGAATCAAGGTCCATAATAAGAACATATGAAAACCAGTTTAGTAGTAGATGTAGAGTAATAAAAGATGCAGACACTAGAAGTGGAACCACAATGTAAGTTAGTGAAAGGGGAGGTAGGAAGTATAGAATCAAAAGTAGGTGCAAAATTACATGTTGTATAAAGTGAGAATATAGAAGTTGCAACTGAACATCCAAAAACACATGATGTTGAGTAGTGAATAAATTTCATTTTTCTACTATTCCACAAGGATTTCATGGACGAAATCCAAAGTACAAGGGGGATAATGTTAAGGGAATAGGTAGATTACATAATTTTTGGGATTATGAAACATTATAAGAATAGGCCATTGGACATTTAACGAGTTTGAATTTTGAATTTTTGTTGAATTTTTTTTTCTTATTCATGTTGATAGTGACTTGGGAACTACCATAAGGAGGGAGTTTTGGGGAATTTGAATACATTCATAAAAACAAACTTTTGGAGTAAGAGTAAAAATGTAGGTATTTTATATTAAATTTACAAATTTAGGTGTTGAATACCACAAATTTGACTTGTTATTTTGATTGCACTTCTATAGAACATGGATTTAAAAATTTATTGTTGGATTTTTCAATAAATAAGGAGAGTACAAACTTCTATACTAATTTCCATTTTCAATTTAATGTGCGAATCATTTGTGTTATTTAATATCATGAAAATGTATTGTAATTATGTTTGTAGTTTTCAAACATTGTGTTTTGGATCACAAATTTTGGTTATCAGATATAGCTACAAATTTGATGTATTACTAAACTACATATCTATGTGTTTAGAATCAATGTAGGGTTATGAATGAGTGTATGCTTGTAATGCAAAATTGATGTTACAATAAGTGTGGAATGGTTTTGGAAAATTTAATCCACATCTATTAGGTATTTTGTTGTTGGATTCCTACATTTTATTGTAGTCCCATGTCATTCGCTCAAAGTCAATTTGGAGATGTTCAAAATTGTTATGGGTTTTCTAATTGAGTTGATTAAGCTTGGCATATTTTTGCTTTAAGTTTTTTATTTTTCTAAGATGTGTTGCCTCTTTCAACTTGTTGGACAAGTTATGGTTCTCATGCTAGACCTTATTCAATTGCCCCTTGATTGTGACCAATTCTTTGTCATGGTTCTTAAAAATCTGTTGCATTATTTTTAATTATAAGCTATAGTTTTGTAGGCAATTGTTGGTCTCATACAAGTTTTCCTTGGTTTGTTCAACTTTAAGGTTAGCAAGTTCTTGCAATGTCCTTGACCAAGTTGTGGCATTATGGGCAGCTTGCTCTAAAAAATACTAATATGTCTCGAGTTATCTATGGAATGACCATAAATTGGAATAGTTTGGGTTACAAAAAATAGCTACCATAGGTTCAACATGTTTAACTTGGATGTTATTAATTATTTGGTCGAGATTGGGCTAAAGTTCTTCTTCTAGGTTGCCTTACATAACTATTGCTTGAAGTCTTCTCCACCTCCACCTCCTATTTCATCTTAACAAGTTCACCGTTCATCTTCCTTTAAGTTAACAACTTGTGACCTGAAAGTAGTTTTGGATTTCTTTCTTGGTGGTGAGGTAACATGTTCAAGACTTAACTTGTCCCTTGGTGTAGGTAATTTTGTGCACATCTTCAATCTATAAGACTATCACATTAGTGAAGGTGAAATTATGGTTGAGCGTGCTAGTCTTCTTTCCTTCAAGAACTGTTCCTTTGTGACAATTCAAAAGAAACTTGTTGCTCCTAAGCAACATGTTATTCCTAAATGGCTAGTGACACATGTTCTTATGGGGTTGCTATTATTGGTGAAGGCACTTCAAATAATGGGAACCACTTCCTAAACAAAATATCTAGGATGAGCCCTAAGTAATAGTTGTTTATTATGGTCTTGTTCAAAATTGGGTTAGTTGTTGTTTTCTTTTGGCATTTTGTCCAACATGTAAGTTTAACCAACAATTGGGTCCAAACTATAGAACATTAATTCATAGGTTATCTTCTATTGGCATGGTAAAAAATAATGGCAATCTTGTTGCTAAAGTATATTAACCTTTTTTGTTGGTAAATAATTTACAAAATGGCTACAAATCTTGCATGAAATTCCTCTTTCATGCGAACTACACTCCATTGTTCATTTTCCACAAATACATGTAGACCTGTTATCTTCCTTAATTGATTTTTACTTCATCAAATGTTGCATTTACAACATCTACTACACCTTCCTTGGAGATCCTAGGTTGCTCATGAATAAATATTTGATCAATCAAAATTTCTTGACCACGCACTCATTGTTGGTTTCTTCCATCCTTCAGTTCTTCCCATGTTCATAAAAAAACAATAATAGGTCCTCTTGCAGCGCAATCCATTGTAGGGTGAATAAGTTTTCCAAACCATCTCATCTTGCACATTTGAGTTTGTTGGCATTTGTTTTAATCCATTGTAACATCTTTCAAGTTTCATTCACCTTAGATGTTGTTTTTTTCTTAACATGTTGAAAAACATGTTCTTTTGTAGGTGCTTTGTGTTTTTTCTTCATCATGGCTCTGGTCTTTAATCATGGGCATTAAGGAATAACACTACAAACAAGTTCTTCTTCAAAGAGTTCTTGGAAAACAATTCCTCCACTATTTTTGCTCACATGTTGTTGCAACTCAATTTCTTCCTCCAAAAGTTCTAATTTAGGAGCTTGGGTGTTTACGCCTCAACAACAAGTTCAAAGATAATTTCCACCTCTTCCTTTTAAGTATGAAATAACTATAACTCATAGCTTTGGAGATGTTGTAAAATTAATAATTCTTCTAAGAAAATTAAGAACTATTTTTAATTCTTCTTCTACCTCCTTACTTTTTTATTCTTGCTCAAAACTTCTAAGTTCTTTTGCAAAACTAGAGGTTTGATATAAATTGCTCCAATTAAACAAACATGTTTCATTCTTTCTCTCCACTTATTCTCTTTTGGTTGCTTCAGCTTTCCTTTCGATTTTTTATTTATTTTTGTTTCACTTTTCAACTTTTCAAAAGTGTTCTCACTCATTGCCTCTAATAGTAGAAAGAAATAAACAAAAATGAAGAGGCAAGAACTTTCCAGTTGATAACAACTTTGCGACATTTCACGATGAATAGACGTGACTTTTAAGGTTATAGACTTCTAGGGTACATACATCTATAGGTCCCTTACTAATGGCATCATTTTCATCATTATAATCAAATACATAATTAAATTCAATAGGTACATCACTACGATAATGAACATGTACATTTGTTCCACTAATACTTCCATGTGTCAAATAATTATGAAACCGTTCAAACTCTATAGGTCCAAAATTTGCATTCTTAACAAGTAATGTTCATGTTCCTCTATTTGAATAAAACCATTTCATTAGGGTTAGTTAATATAAGTTGTAAAGTTTTATATTCAATGAACCTATATGGTTGAACTTGTTAATGTTAATAAGGACTAGGTTAGGATCAAACTTATTAATGGTGACAAGTATAACAATATTATTGGGAAAACCATGTTGGATTTTATATGGCCCAAACCATTGTTTATGGAATTTTGGAACATGTTTAGAAACAACCCCTAGAAACCATACTGCATAGTTTCCAAATTGAAATTTAATTTTAATGAATTGGTCCTATGACCATAATGACTTATTCCATTGGTTAGAAGCAATTAAATCCTATGCATTTAATATGTTCTCTTATAATTTCTTTAACTTTGACTAGCGACTAGTTCATATTCTAACATGTTGTGGATTTAGGTTTTCACCAGGTTTGGATGGTAACAAGTATTCTATGGTCAATAATGGATGTAATCCATATACAAGCTGAAATGGGGTATGACCTATTCCAACTTTGTAAACATTTTGATATGAAAACAAAATGTGGATGTGTGTTCATCCCAATCATTTCTAATCTCATTAACCAATTTTGTTAATAAGGTTCCAAAAACCTTGTTTGTATTTTCAACCTGTCCATTTCCTTAGAGATAATAGATAAAATGGTAAATAAGATATTTGATTGCATCATTGATAAAATGGGTACCTTGATCGGTCATGATTGTCAATGGACATCCAAATCTTGTAATGATATGTTCATACAAAAACTTGGCAATCCTTGTAATGTTGGTGTAGAATGCTTGTGCTTCAATCCATTTGGTTGCATAATCAATGACCACCAAAATGTACCAATTGCTTGATAGTTTGCTTGCAAGTTAAGAGGTCCAATAAAATCTAATCCTGATTTAAAAAATGGTTCTTCAAGTAAAATAACAACTAGTTTGGTCAAGTTATATGTTAATAGGTTAAGAGGTCATGTTGGAGGTCTGAGACAAGACTAGAATGAACTTACAAATAAGAGTTCAAGAGGAAATCAACTTGCACAACTAAAGAAAGAGGTGGTTAGTGCAAATTGAATGTAGCTAGTAAGGGCAACTTCAAGCATAAGCTTTACAAAGCTCGCAACCTTTGGGAGGAGGCAACATTCCCCTCCCTATAATATACTCTATGACTCTTCACAGGGGTTACATTTAAATGACACTTTTTGGGACTCTTATTGTCCCAAGACTCTGAATGCTCATATCTTCCTCAAAACAATTTTTTTGGGAGCATTTGAGGGTAATGCCCTATAGCCCTTAAAAATATCTTTTCAATGGTGTATTGTAAGCCACAATCAAAAATCATTTGACACCTACCTTGTGGGGATTTGTGGTCAAAAGTTGAATTCCCAATTTGACTCCCAACTTTTCTTTTGATCATAACTCATGCATTTTAGGTTAAAATGAACAATGCAAAGACACTTTAGGCATTTAAACTTTAAGATCTTTCCAATGGTATCATGAAGGCGTAATTTGGTGTTTATTTGCATTTTCAACCAAGGTTTTAAACATTTGAGATTCATGCACAAGTGCAACTCCTAAAGTGGGAGTGCACTTGGGAGTCATTAAGCTCCATCTTTTGCACTCTCCCCCATTCGTGAAACTTTGTTTCACATTTGAGCATAGTCTTTTAACCTTATAAGCCCTTGCACTCTACACTTAATCACAAACTCAATGTTAAGGTTGTGATAATAATAGACCATAAATGCATTTTTTTTTGGATTCAAACTAACGCCACACTTTCTACATTTTAGAAAACATTTTGAGTTTTTTTCTAAATGGGTGGATAGGTCATTAAAAATCATTAAAAAAGATCTAAAGTTTTGTGACTGCCTTTTGATAGGTAGATGGTCCCTTTTTGACCCTAAAAGGGATTATAACCCATACAAAAGACCCCCAATTAGTAACAAAGGTGGTTTTGTATTGGTCTTTCAATGCTATGGAAATATGATGATATCTTAAAAAACCATATAAAAATGTATAAACTTCATGTTTTGTTACAATATTAAAAACCTCGTTAGTAAAAGGTAACGTGTATGGATCTTTCTTTGAGGCAACATTGAGCTTTTTAAAACCCACACACATTTTGAATTTTCTATTTTTCTTAAGCACTACAACTATAGGTGATAATTAAGTAGCCTCTTCAAAATGTTTAATAAAACATGCAACAAGCAATTTGTTAATATCACGTTTGACAATGGCTACATAGTTAAGATTTAACTAATACCTTGTTTGATGAACAAAGTGGTATTAATGTGTCAAGCTTAATCCGATGCTGAACTATCTAAGGTGGTATGCCCTTCAGGTCTTTGTAAATCCACGCAAATATGTCTTTGAACTCCTTTAGTAATTCAATCAATTGGGAATTAACAAGTTTTAGATTAATGTTGACCTTGACTTGTTGCAAGTTTTTTTTTTAGACCCTAGGTTGATCTCGGTTAATTGCTCTTTTTTAGTGATAGTCTAACTAGGAATGCTAAGATTTTGAACATGCATTTTGTTAGTCTCCATTTCTCCTACTTTAGATTAAAAGAAAATATTAAGTAATTTTACTTGAAATATCAAGAGGTATAATTATCTAAACATGTGATATAAAAATTAGTTTGATAAATTGATCATATTGAAAATGATGCACCCCCAAACTCCTTGATGGACTCAACTACAAGTCCAAAGGTGAAAACAATGGAAGGAAAAAGAGTTGGAGCACACTCCTTGGTTTGTAGCACTTCGGGGGTAGAGGGGCGTGTTGGAGCTCCGAGATGGGACTAGGACAAGTAACAAGTGGGTCAATTATTCACATGGATCTACACAAACCAAACAACAAGTTGGTTTGTGCATAATTAGAACACTTTTGATGCACGGACGAAACATGGGCAAACATGAACTCACAGGATTCACCATGGCCCGAACTTGGGGGAAGCCACCACCTTCCCCCTTATAGTCTTCTCTAAACCTAACCATGCAGTTAGCACCCATTTTGTCCTGGAACTCCCAAATGGGAGTCCCGAAATTCCTTAAATTCAGACTCTTAAAACTTAGGGGGCCCATAATTTTGTGTGAAGACCTTTAATTAAGGTGAGGTCTAAAGCAAAGTTGTAGCCCTTGTCGAGATGTTTTCAATGGTATGTGACACGCCACTTGAACACAAGGAAATGAAGGTGATTATTAACTTTTAGTTGTTGGGAGTTGCCAATTTGACTCCCGATTCTTTTTTGGCCATAAGTTATGTTTTAAGTATCCAAATGGGTCATGCAAGCCCATTTTAGACATTTACATTCCAAGAGCTTTCAAATTTGGCCCTTGAAATTGCCTTTCAAAGGTTCAGGAATCCATTGAGGCTCCAATTCCCAAACTAAGAATTCATTTGGGAGTGTGGGGGTTCATTCCCTTGCACTCCCCTACATTCCTGGGACCATGAAATGTGACTTTCGAGCTTCATTCTTGGCCCGCAAGCTTTGTAAGCCCTTGCCTTGGTCATAAGCCCAAGGTTAGGGTTGCGACATGAAAGGTAGTACATATATTAGTTCACCAAGTACAAATACATGTTCATCTAAGCTCAAACATGCTGATAAAATCAAATTAACAAATTGTTTTAACCTGACTAATTTAAAAACATATGTAATTCTTATTGAAAACAATCCTGGTTCAATAGCAAATATTAAATCTTCTTCCTTGTGAGATATTCCAGAATAGAAATCATAATTACTAACATTTCTAGACGCTTAGTTTGTGCTCCAAGTTTCTTTGTAATAGGTATAATTATGATTGTACCCATTCCTTATATAGTGATAATATTGTTGCCCCGATCATGAAACACTTTGGCATATTTCAGCTAAGGACGACCTAGTGACATAGAATAGTTAGAATTTAAGACATTACTTTGTATCATAATAAAAGTTATTGCATAAGGTATTCCATGAATGATAATCATAAGATCTATAATTAGATTTAAGGGTTTAGCAATGGTTTGATCAACCATGCGTAAGTTGTATGGTGTTTGTTTTGGTTTTGATAGACGTAACCGCACTCTCAATTTCTTTATAATGATATTGACTTCATAACCACTATCTAGAAATGCATATTTTATAAAAAAATTCCCTACTTGAACCTATATCACTGTCATTTGATGATCAATGGCAACTAAAGTAGTTGCTTGTTCTAATAATGCATGTTTTGATGGTATTGGGTTAAACATGTAGTGATTAATATCAAGGATCACTTGCAACAATTGTCCCAAGTTCAAAGTATACTTGGTTTCCAAAACTTGCTTATTGATATCCTTTAAAAAAAATTCTAAAGTTTTTTTTGTTGTAATTTGTTTTGGGATCATAGGTTGTTGGTTTACATCATCGATTTGATTATTTTCAATCAGTTGAACTACGCTAATAGTATCAGGGAGTCCAACCCAATTACTTTATAATGGCTCTTCATTGGTTGTAGCAAGTTACTTATCAGTCCCACCACATTGTAACTATCTTATAATTTCAATAAATGAATATTGTAAACATTTTTGTTGTTATTAATCTTCAATTCCTTTAGCTCTAACTAGTTCCCTTTCTTTAAGCACTTGTTGTTTTGATTATTAACTATGAGTAGTAATAATAACAACCACATTGACTGGCACATTGTTAGGTTTAGGCAATTTAGATGTTGTTGTAACATTAGAACTAACAAGTTTAGTTATGAACATGTTTTGTACCTCAATCTCCTTGGGACATTATCTAGATCTATGTTTTGCATTAAAATAGATTATTCAAGGATAACAAACAAGTATTCTAACCAGTTTAAATGTTGCATTTTAGTTTTTGCTATAGGTTTTACAGATTTCACTATGGCGATTAATACAACTGGTACCTCTATTTTCTTGTTATGATAGGTCTCAAATGTATGACATGTCTTACCACAATTAGTACATGTTAATGATGATTTGGTTGTAACAACAAGTACTACATGTATAAGTACTATATTAGCCTTTAGTGTGGATAATGTAACATTATAATTTAAACTAATAGGTCCACTTTCTTCACATACTATAATGGCCTCCTTGTGCTCAATCAAGGTATCTCTTTTCATACATGAAGTTGCTAATTTCAAGTAAGGTAATAATCATGTTTTGAAAACAATGGTGAGGGAAACATCAATTACTTTAAGTTGTAAACAATTAGTTAATTTCAACAATCATTCATAATAAACCTCAACACATTCAACGGTTTATTGTTGTATGTTTTGCAATTACATATAGACCTCCTCATCATTCTTCATAGTTTTGAATTGCTTGCAAAATGTTTGTTCCAACTTTTTAGAAGTGCTTTGGATGGTTTTGAACAAAGTTTTCACCCCATTCAAAGATACTATATCTAAAAGTAAAACCAAACAAGTTGACGATGTTAGCTTTCATTGTTTCACCATTAGCCTTAATGGTTTTTTTTAACACTTTGATGTGAACATCCAAATCAATGTTTTTGACATAGGTTGGATATTGTAGCTTCATGTATGGCAACTTGGTTGCTGGTTTTGGTATAGGTTGTATAAAAGGTGGTCGATACCATGGAGGTATAAACATACATAGGTTAGGTGTTGGCCATTCAAATGATATAACATGTGGATTAAAAGGTGGCCCTCCAAGCATATCTCCTATGGGTGAACTTCCTCCATGTGAGTCTCTAGGTTTCCTCCCTTTGGTGGTTGGTGAATAGAACCTCTAAATACATAATTTGGAAAACTAGTATTAACCTATATAGTGGTTAGTATCGGTGCAATAACAAGTTGTTGAATAGGTCTTCTATCCATATTGGTTATTGGCTAAAACCACTGTAGGAAATTGATTTGCAACAGTATGTGGTGTGAATGGGGGTGGTACAATAGGTTGTTTAGGTACTAGGTACACATACCTAGGTATATGACTTGTATAATTCCTTAAGATCAAAGGATGAAGCCCTTTTGTTCTAGTTGGGTATATTGGACACAAACTAGGATCTAAAGGCACAAAAGGGGGCATGACATTATACCACATGGGTGCAAGCAAGATATTTCGATATTGGTGCAAGCAAGATATTTCGATAACTTGTTACCTTGTTTTCTATTTAAAAACACCCAAAAGAAAATTCAAATTTATAATCTTCTTTTAACATTTCAAAACAAATACTTCTTTTTTCATGGGCATTTCTACCCTCCCTTTAACTTTTAAAAGCAATTTGTGTCATATAATTTGGACTTGAAAAAGTACCCCAAAACTATCTCCCATTTTCTATGGGTTGGGGATGATTTTAATTATGAAAACAAACTCAATTAACTAAGAAAATTATATTTTAATGTTTAACACATCAATATTGAAGTGTTTTTATATTGAAAAATACTTGCAAAATCATTTTACCTATTTTCAAGTACTTGAACTTTATTTTTCAAACTACCACAAATTTTAGGTCCAATTCAAGTACTTGCAAATAATTATAACATGATTATAACATTTTAGCTTTTGAAGTCCATGCAAACAAGAGTTAAGAAATAATGTACCCAAAACAAGTTATTATCTCCATAAAATCATCTACTTATTAGTCATTTTCTTTAAGGACCCCAATATTTTGTTGCTTACACTACTTTTTGGTATACTTTACCATATTTTCACCCACATTACATATGATGAATTAGGTAACATGCTAGTTTTGCTTGGTATGATTGGTGTAACAAGTTGTGATTAAGTTATTTGATAGTTAACAAGTATTGTCATATGACTTATATATTAGGATTCATGGCTTGAGTTCTTAATATAAACACATTGGGTATTGCTATTGTAATGGTTGGAAAAACATGTTGATCAACATTCATCACCTCCTCCCTTAATAACTACCTTAATTTATCATTGACAAATAAGTAGCAGTTGAACATGTGTTCCATTTGTTGACAATATGAATAGGCTATAATTCCAAGACCCTGGTTTCAACTTGAAACCAATATAGGGTGTGGTATTTGTGATCTTTCACTTGACCACGTGTTGATCTTATTGGCCAAGTGCCTTGTTGGTATGTGGTTTATTGTCAAACAATCATTGGTCTTGCTGGGGGTTTAACATGTTCCAAATTTGGTATGGAAATTGTTTGATTAAAGGGTATTTAGTCAACTTGATGAAGCTGCTCAAACTTGTTCAGTAGCTGAAGTCGTTCCACCTCTAAATTAATGGGTACCAAATTGATGTTAATAAATAGTGGTTGGTTTTGAAAACCAATAGATGTTGCAATTGGTGTAGGTGCACCGATTCTATGTAAATAATAACCTAGGGTTGCATATTGCGATGGTTGTTTTGTGGAAATAGCTTTATTAAACAGCTGAATGGGTTCATGATTATCATCATGATGAACATTCATTACCTGAGGTTGGGTTGATGTGTGTGGTGTTACTTGATGAGTGGTTGAAAACACAGTTGGGTATTTCTACACAACTAGTTTGGTTGCATTTTAATGTTGTTCATTGGCTTCCCCCCTCTGTGCTACCTCCATGTTTGGTGCGTTCACAAGTTCGTTTCCCATAGGTTGCACTTCCTATTCATCTTACTATTGTGCAGGTTTTGGAACAAGTTGATGTGTAATTAGTTTTAGATGTTTTTCTAAAAACATTAATAACTATATTGAGTTTTTTGAAATCAATAGGTTTTAGAAAAACCTTTGCATTATTCTTGAACATAAAATTAGAATGAACCCTCGGGCAACAATCAAATTTTTTTAGAAATTTTCTTTTATAATTTGGGCATTGGTTTCTTTAAAAACTTTTGCATTAACCTCACCCTATTTTCTAATGCTTTCAAACTAAATTAAGAAACATAAACTTCAATCCTAAAATTTACACAAAATCAACAAACTTAATACAAACTAGAATTTCAAGTGAGTTTATTATTCAAATATGATCTACTAAGATCACTAATTCTAACCAACAATTCTAAACATGATGGCTTCTAAATTCTAATCCATTGTGTCGTCGCCAAATGTTAACAAATTTTTTTAATCCCATCAAGTTTTCAACTTTTGAATTTTCCATCAACAAGTTCCTAAAACAACAATAGGTACATTAAGACTAAAATTTTAAATCAAGCTACAACTCCTATATGGCGAAAGCATGAAAAAACGAGCCAATTGTGCCAAGGTTTAAATCCTTTTTAAGGACTACATTTTCCAAGTGGCAAAGTCTTATTGGTTTGCATTTTTCACCCAATGGGTTCTCCTTGACCAAACATATGAGAAAATCTTACTAAAATAAAATATGTTTTCATGTTTCCAAGTGAAGAAGAAACGCAAAATAAAAAATAACATAAAAAAGTCTATCTAAACATGTTTGTCCTCTTAGTCTTTATATTAATTAATTCAAAATTCAAATAGTCATATAAGATCATTTAAATAGTCATTAATAATCGATACTAAGCTAACAATCCAATTTTTTTAAAAACTACACCATGTCTAACCACATGTTTCATTACTTGTTCTACGAACTACATGTTCTACCAACTATAGGTTGAGTATCAACCTATCAACTTGTCTACTCACCCAATGTAATGTTCCCTATTTCTTTTGGTAATTGGTTTGATCAATGCCACATGTTAAGTTAATATAACTAGATTGTTAAAACACCTATTAAGTATAACTTGTCCTAATCTATATAACTTGTTAGGTCATATGTTACTAAATCTAAATAATGTTAATCCATGTTATGATGGTTTATGGTCTAATTTGAAAAGGTTTGCACCCATCTATCACAAGTTTTGGTTTTGTGTAGATTATTTTATTCGTTGTGTTGAAGGAATTATAAAGAAGTAATGTGTCAATAGACCATTGGTCCCATCAACATGGCTAGTGCAAGTAGGGACTAATTTGACTCAATTTAAGGTCACAACATTGGAGGAAGCAAGATTTATTATGTGTGAAGTGCGTAAATGTGCTCCTCAAACCCTTTTTGCAAGTGAAAGTATAACACCTTTTAACTAACTTGCAAATCCAAATGCTTGGCCAAAAACTCGCACTAATAAGGCAATTCAACAAGCAACAATGTTCAAGCTTTCAATGCAACAAATAAATAGGTGGGAGGTTGGATGAACTTTAGAGGCTATTGTTTTGCCACCTATAAAAGTTCCTCCACTAGGGTATAAACAGATAAACATCATGAGCTCTAGCCCACCTTTTAACACAAAGTAGTATGAAGTGACAATTGTAAATTTCCTTGCTTACACTTGTGTCAACTTCATAACAATGATGGCAAGTTCCTTAGGTGGTTGTAGGAAGTGGGTGCATGTGAGCCATACTGACATAATCATGTCTAGTAGTATCAATTTTTAAGAGTTACATTAGGGAAATTTGAATGTGGTAAGGTTTTTAGGGGTTTTTAATAACTTCATGTTAAAATAGGGAGTGATGAATTGCATGGTTGTGTGGGAGAGTTGTTTTCTTTTCTGGAATACAACATTGGTGAATAAGGTGTTGGTTTAGTTCATTTTTTCAACAAAATGTTAGGGAACCATAATTTTAGAACATCAGTGGTGTAATTAGAAGTGAAAAATCTCTAAATGGTTGGGGATAGAAGTAGACACCAAAATTCATGGTGTGCAACAAAACAGTGGTCTTGTTTTAATATTTAGTGAGTAGCAAGGAGGTTTGAGATTCATGGAGCAGGTGAAGGGGTGCCAATGAAACATCCAATAGATATAGAACAATCTTCAAGCCTTATAAGCATAAGTTTAATTCAAAATAACTTAACAATTAAATAAACATGGGGATAGGGTGACAATGGCAACATGAGTTTCATAATGAATGAAACATTTATTTGGATTATGGATAAGTTCAACAAGGAGCTGGAATTACATATGAAGTCTTAGGCTATGCTACAATGATAGTTCACAATTGCAGGAAATCTAAGATGCGTCAGATAATGCAAACTAGGTAGTCCGCCTTGCTATTAGGAGGCAGTTGGCGAATTAGATCACGCAACCAACGATAATGTCCAACGCTAAGAATTGAAGACCATGTGAAGATGAAGGTGTCTTAAGTTTCGTAATAACCTTCCCATACGATTTTAGGTTCATCACCAGAAGCGGGGTCGACTTACAACAAAATCACCAAGGTGTGAGAATTCCGAAAAATGTGATAGTACCAAGTTCGAGGGGGATCGATTTCAAAACAAGCACGCACCTTTCACGAGTTGGGGTCTTCATCACGAGGATGTTACGTCAATGCCAGATCTAAAGATGACTTCGAAACTAGTTTTTCATTCACTTGTGTAGCTTGAAGCCCATAATAGTTGATCATAAGCAACGCCATAATTTCAAGGAAAGGAAAAAAAAAAATCTTCAATCAAAATCAAATTGGCAATGAATGTGGGAAGGACTTATGACATCGAGATGTGTGGTTGTATGTTATAGGTCAAGGGAAAGGGAGGAAATGAGTAAGTAACGACCTAGAACCATGGTAAGGTAAAAGTTTAAGATCAAAGGAAAAAATGAACATTTGAGTAAAATTTGTTGGGGGGAAAATGAAAATAGGTGGAAAGGAGCTTCTCCTTCTCCTTCCATTAACCACCAAGCACCTTCCATTAACCACCAAGCATTGCGAGCTTCTCCTTCTCCTTCCATTAACCACTAAGCATGGGGAGCTTCTCTTTTTCCTTCCATTGACCACCAAGCATGGGGAGCTTCTCCTTCTCCTTCCATTGGCCACCAAGTTGGGATCTTCCTTCACCTCCTTCCTTCTTTTTAAAAAGGTGGATTCGAATCATTAGGGGCTCTCTTTTTTGAACATAATCTTCAATTCAAATCTTGAGGAGTCTTGCTCCCACAACCTTTTTTGGTAAGAGAAAAATGTTTAATCTTGGTAAATGGTAGAAAGAAGGAAAGTAGATTGGATGTTTGGGGTAGTTTTGAAAAAATGGACGTGAACGGAGATAATGTAAGGAGCTTGAAATCCTAAGAAAACTTTACAAACCCTCTCAGGTTTAGTAGCATAACTTGTCATTGGTTTTGCTGCAGAACTTAAGATTTGGTAGGAAGGTGCACCTTGTCGTTAGCTTTCTAATGAGCTAAAGCAAGCCAAATTTGAATAACATGTGTTAGGAATAACATTTCAAGTGATTGGTGGTCTACAGCCAAGTTGAACTTCCCGCCTTTGTAAAACCCTCTTGGGTTTGGTAGCATAACTTGTTACCGGTTTAGTTGTAGAGCTTAGGATTTGGTAGGAAGTTGCGCCTTGTAGTCAACTTTCTAAGGAATTAAAACAAGCTAGATTTGGATAATGTATGTGGTAGGAATAATATTTTAAATGATTGGTGGTCCGCAGCCAAGCTGAACATGATGTTCAACCCTTAAAAGTTGGTTTGAATGAATCACAATTTATCATAAAATTTCGGCATGTTTTAGTTGGGAAAATGTATCTATTAATTTTATATTGTAATTGATGTATAGGAAGCAAGCTACTTGATTTCAACTACAAACGTAATTAACATCTAGAAATACACTTGCATTTTCCTTTCACCGATAGCACATGTACTTTCAAGTATAGTCGCTTCATAGAGTCAGGAATAGAAGGATAAGAAGTCACCTCACAATGCATTGCAAACAATTCTATTTCATCTTACAAAATGTGATGTATTATGGCCAAATGAAAATTTTCATTCATTTCCTAACATGGAATTGGAATGAAATGCAACACCTAACGAGTTGTGCCAAGGTGGTAGTTCATGAATAATTGGGAGTGTTGCTATCAAGTTGCTTGACATGCAATAATTAGATTTCATTGAATACATTTTGAGGTAGTTAATAGATATGAAATACTAATATAACTTGATTTTTTTTAAATAAAATAAAATAATGACAATCACCAATTAAGTTGATTTATTTACTATATTGATATATAGTTGAAAGCATTTTTCAACTACATGGTCATTTGTTGAATATTTTCAATATCAACAACATTTCCGAGTCTCTAGGTTGAACTTTCAATTATGTTGGTAAACAATGTGAATCATGTTTCAACTGAGAGGTCATTTAAAAAATATTATTGGCATCTAAGGTTCTTTAATTAGCACATAGTCAAGACATTGACTAGTGTTCAACTATTTTAGATGATAAAATGTACTAAAGCATGGATGAAATACAATCTTGTTCACAACTATCTTTTTCAATTATGTTAAACAACTACTAAGCAACTTTAATTTTATACATATAATAATGTAATATTTATTTAAAATTATGATAACATTAATTACATGTAAATTTTATTTATATATATGAATGGTTTTTATATATATAAACACTATATTTTAATTTCAAAAATATGTTAACACTAATTTTTATGTTCAATCCACAACAATAATGGCCATCATCGGGAATCCAAGTTCAATAGTGAAGACGAACATTGTCATCTTCACACTAACATTCATCGAACCTTTTTGGTGCAGTTCCACAAGCAAAAAAAATTTCTAAGTAAATCATTAAGGCATGTGCGTTAGGAGATAATCGATGATCCCATGCTAATTAATCAACTTGGAACGTACCACTCTTTTGAACAATTCTTCTTCATGTGGTCGTTGGGAGGCGGTGCAATTGGAGAATTCGAAGGCATAACAACATCATCTACTATGATTGAATTTTCACCTACATTAATAAAACCAGAAAGGTAGCTAGAATAGCTTGGTATTTACATTCAAAGGAGCTTAATACCTTTATTTAAGAAATTAGGGTAGGTGTAATGTGCGACAATGACAATGAAACTACATGGAAACCTTGATAATAGTTCCAATGGATTCGTGAAGCCCTAATTTTGATAATGGATCTATAAAGTACATGGGAATTCTTGTAATGGAATCTTTATTTCCAATTTATTATGTAATAGGAAAGTAACTAATACAATTTATTATGTACTACACAATTAATTACTACATGGTAATGAATAACTAAGGGTATTAAATAAGTAAATGGTACATGGGAATGTTATTAATGTTATTGAATTAACTTAATCAAATGGGAACTCAAGGATGTTCATTTATTATTATCGATAAATTATCCTAGGAATTAATTACTTAAAAAATTTAGGATGAAAAAGTAGGATGTTGAAGTGAAACAAACAAAATTGGTAATGATCAGACAAGGACCCCATCAAAATATCCAAGGTAGGAAAAAGGATGAGTCCTCTAATTCCATTAGTGATGAAGATTATCATCCTATTTTGATTAGAGCATGAAAAATTCTTAATGTTTCATTACGCACAATATTTTCATTTAAAACTCCATTGGAAGGTCAAATCATTATCAATTCCCATTGGTTTTTACAAGATGAGGAGGCCATTGATTAGAAAGAAAGATTTCCACAAATTTCCATTGGACAAGGAGAACAAATTCAAGGAGGGGTCATGAAAAGTTTTTGGGTTTTGGAAGAGTTTTATTTTATGTTTTAAAGAAGGAAGAAGACATAAGAAAAGGAGGAAAATGAATGTGAAAGGATAACTAGTTTGTTATGTGTAAAGAAATGTTATTAGTGGAAGCAATGGTGTGTAATCAAAGGAACATGGAAGAAAGTTATGTGTAGCAAGTAATCATAGTTAGAGTTCATGGAATATTTTTTATAAATAAGCCTCTGGACTTTTTACTAAAATAGTTGTTTTTATTGGATTCACCATTGAATTTGTTTCAAACTTCAAATATATATATTTAGGAGGTTTTAAATGTTCTCTCAAAATTTCAACATTATTAGGGTTGTTGCAAAGGAATTGCACTTATCAAAAGTAGGTGTTTATAGTCAGTTTTCTTCAAATCTGGTCAAAATAACTTTCGATTCTGAAACATAATTTTTTATTTTAAAAATAAAAATTTATATGATTTAATATCATTTTTTCATGTGAGATTAGCTTTTTAACAACCCTATGCATGTTAGATTTGAAGATTGTATGAAGATGTTATGACGGGTATAATGAAAGGGGGGTCAATTATCAAACATGAACATTGATTAAATATCAACATAATGCTTCTTCACATTTTATTATGGTAAGTTTTGATTCTTGCAAAATGTCTTGGTATCCTCTAAGTGGACACAACACATTAGATTCTTTATGAAATTCCATTACATTCCATTAAACCACCTTAACTTGTTAAAATACAATTATATATAGTTCCACCCTTGAATGAGTTTTGTGAATTGTATATCTTCATGTGGGAGGACGTGTAAGAATTCCTCACAATAACAACAATAACAAAAGAGGAACCATGAGATCTAAAAAGAGGAAAGGATAGCTTTAAAAGGGAGGCTGGTGGTAAGACATATGTATTAAAACAAATTTTAGAACCAATAATAATATTCGTTGTGCAAGAAGTTAGTTTTTAGGAATATGCATCTACAACCTCAAAAATAGGGAAGTAGATACAAATTATGGAGCACAAAATTCAGAATGTTCTACAAGATTAGACTAAGCTTACATCAGAGTTGCAACAACAAGAGTAGACTCAAATTGCATCAAATTCCAAGTCACTCTAACAACCACAAGTGACATCGGAGTTGTAATCACATGAGCAAACAACAACACATCAACAAACAATTGTATAATTGTCAATAAAAGCACCAAAAGAGTAACAACAAACTATATAAACAACAGAGAATCAGACATTGCTTCAATTTGAAATACAATAACCACATATAGAATAAATTATAGTACAAACTATAATGCAACAAGAGCAACTTTAGATTTTGTAATCACATGATTAGAAACAACATCAAATTTAGCTATCTTAACAAAATTTTGATCCAAAATTCCGAAATGTAATTCAAAGTACATGTGGGATAATGTTAAAAGAGTGGTTACCGGTGGTAATAGTTAGTTAGTAAATTTTTATTTACTTAGTTATTATTTTAAGAATTACGAGCTAGATTACATAGTTTTTATCACTATTTGAATTTGAATAGAACATAGGACTGTTTTTTTTAGGATTACCTTAGGAAAAGAGGAAGAGATGGTATCATTGTAGAACATTGAATTTTGATGGAACATGAAAGGAGAACATTTTGATTTTTGGAAAAAACTTCACATCCATAACCAAAATTGTTATTTTGATGCTTGTTAACATACTTTCATTACTAGATTTTAATTATGAAACTAGATATGATATAAATGAGTATATTTTATTAGTATTAGTTTTGTGACATGTTTTAGTCTAAATTAAGATAAAAAGATAGGATTAATTTTTTTGTATTTACCAAATGGCTAAATTAATTATTGAAAAATTAATGATAAAACCAATAATGGCTAAACTAGCCAATAAATAAAAATAATTGTGAAAAAAAACCAGGAATAAGTTTATTATGGTTAAATTAAATATATCCAAATAAATAATGGTTAAATATATAATGACTAAACTAATTTTGGGTTAAATAATTATGGCAAAACTAACCATGGCTAAAATAAAAATGCCCAAACTAACTAATGAATAAATATTTTATGCCTAAACTATAATTAATTAAATAACCACGAGTAAAATAAATATGGCCAAACTAACTAATGAATCAATGTTTTATGGCAAAACCAATTATGCAAATAATAATTATATATGATTAATTGACCATAATTAATTTGGTCATGATTCATTTGGTTGTGATTAGCCAACTTTTACATTTTCCATTTTTTTCTAATTGGTCAAACATAGCAAAAATGTTGCATGTAGTCCCAAGATACCTAACTAATATTAGAATTTGTAATTAGCCTTTTTGATTAGTTGTTCGCCATTTTGACCAAACCTACTTAGTTAACCTTATTGATTGAATATAATAAATGGATTTATTAATTGGGGCACTTGCTAATTTGACTATATTGGGTGGATTTATTATCCAAGTAAAATATTAATTTGACTAAATGGCCATGTGACACACCCCCAAACTCCTTGAAAGATTCAAATGTGAGTCTAAAAGTGAAGACATCAGAAGGAGTTGAGGTACACTCCTTAGTTCATAGCATTTCGAGGGTAAGAAAGGTGTGTTGGAGCTCGGGGATGGGGAATACGACAAATGACAAGCCGGTTAGTTATTCATATGGACTTACATAAACCAAACAACAAGTTCATTTGTACATAGTTGGAACACTTTTAGTGCACGGACAAACTATGGGCATACATAGATTCACAAGACTCACCATAGCCCAAACTTGGGGGGGAGGAAGCCACCACCTTCCCCTTTATAATATTCTTTGTGATTAGCCCCAAGGGTTGCATCCAAATGTCATTTTTTCGGGATTCCTAAGTCGAGAGTCCCGAAATTCTTGAAATTCAGACTCCCACCACTTTGGAGGCCCATAACTTCTTATGCAAACCTCCAATTGAAGCAGCCACTTGCATACATGTAATTCAAGGTGATTTCCAACTTTTAGTGGTTTGGAGTCAAATTGACATTTTGACTCCCATCCCTTCTTTCGGCCATAACTTGTGTTATAAGTACTCAAATGAATCATACGAACCCATTTTAGACATCTATGTTTCAAGAGCTTTATATTGGTATAAATAACTATTCAATTTTAATGAGATTTAAACTCTCAGATTAATCTTTGAAGATTTGAGAGTCCATTGGGACTTTAACTCCCAAAGTGCGAGTCCATTTAGGAATGTGTGGGCTCATCCCCTCACACTCCCTTGGGAGTGTGAATGTGACTCTTGGGTTACATTTTCAAGTCGCACTTTTCCATGCCCTTGCTTTGGTTGTAAGCCCAAGGCTAAGGTCATGACATATTTTAAATCCAATTTGATAATATGTTTGATTTGATTAATTATCAAATTGATTGGTCAAAAGATATTGATTATCATTCAAGCCCTTGACCTCTAATTAAAAATACATGTCTTTTAGCTTAAAAAAACCCATCCAATCAACTTAGTTAGTTTTGAAAAAATAGGAATTCTAATAGTGGGGTTAAAATGTATGATCCTCTACAAATCTATAAGGTTTTAGTTTGTTAATATTAACCAATACTGGATTAGGATCAAATTTATTAATGGTCACTAATAACACTATATTGTTACTTGTAAACAATATTGAATCTTATATGTCCAAACCATGGACTCTGAAACTTAGGGGAATGTGCTTTTGACAACCCTTGGAAACTATAGAACATAATCTCCAAACTAGTATTTAGTTTCAATATACTAGTTTTAGAACCCTATCGATTGATTCCACTAGTTAAAAGTTACTCGGTCTTGTAATACTAACTAATTTTCTTGGAGTTTTTCTAATTTTGATAAGTGATTAACTATAACTTTGACTGGTGTTAGATCATGGATCTATCCTGGCTTGGATGGTAACATGTATTTTGTTGGTAATAACAAGTGTAATCTTCAAACAAGTTGAAATGGAATGTGATCGTTTCCAACTTTAAAAGTAGTTATATAAGAAAATAAAATTATGGATAGGTGTTCATCCCAACCATTCCGGTTCTCATTCATTAGTTTTGTGAACAATGTACCAAAGACTTTGTTAATAGATTTAGCTTGTCCATTCCCTTGTGGATAAAAGACAATAACATCAATATGTTTTAGTATAAAATGGTCGATTAAATAACAAATATCATCATTAATGAAATGGGTACCTTCATTAGTCACAATTGCAAATGAACAATTAAATCGAGAGAGAATGTGGTCATGCAAGAACTTTGTGGTTATAGCAATTGTGTTTGTGCGTAAAACTTTTGCCTCCACCCACTTAATGCCATAATTAGTGGTGATTAAAATGTATAGGCTACCATAGTAACAACTTGCCGATTTGATGGACCATCTAATGAAATCCAATCCCCATTTTTTAAAAGGTTTTTAAGGCAGAATAATAATTAATTTTAACGCATTCCCAACTCCTTGTAAGACTCAAAAGTGAGTCCAAGTACAAAACAACGGAAGGGGGAAAAGTCGAAGCACGCTCTCTAGCTCACAACACTTTGAAGGGTAGAGGGGCGTGTTGGAGCTCCAGGATGGAACTAAGAAGAGTTGACAAGCTTCACTCACTCACATGGGCCTGCACACAACCCACACAAGGTGGTTAGTGCATAGTTGGAGCACCTTTGGTGCTAGGACGAGCCACGGGCAACACGAAC
>Ga0116226_10000702_pt1 | contig 28595 bp, 31 predicted proteins | sample S1TSphfallax_FD_89692 | JGI IMG/M metagenome (GOLD analysis project Ga0116226, IMG submission 89692) | Host-associated microbial communities from peat moss isolated from Minnesota, USA - S1T2_Fa - Sphagnum fallax MG | ecosystem: Host-associated > Plants > Peat moss > Unclassified | place: USA...
CAAATACAGACTGCCGGACTCCGGCGTCTCGAATCCCGCGATCAACCGCAGCAGCGTGGTCTTGCCGCAACCGGAGGGGCCCAGCAGGGTAAAGAATTCACCGGCTTCGATGCGCAGGCTGACCCCGTCCAGCGCGCGAACGCCACCGGAAAAGCGTTTGACCAGCTCGCGCGCCTCGATCGCTGCGTCGGTCTGGAGCGTCTCAGCTGGCACGGTCGAGCGCGTAGCGCGTGAAACCACAGTCGAGCGTGTAGCGCGTGAAATCACGATTGAGCGCGGGCAGCATCGCCACCTCCATCACCCCACGTCCGGGCTGCATGACGATCATGGCGACGGTCGCGGATAGATTGGTGGTCAGGCTCGGTCGCGGCGGCCGACAGACCGACCAGGGCGTCTGGAACTCATCGAACAAGGCCGATTTCACCGTCTCGGTGGTGATCGCGCCGACCTGCGGCTCCAGCAACGCGCGCACACGAATATCGCGGTAGAGCGAGTCGGGCGTGCTGGCGATGCCGCAATCCCGCAGCTTGGTCAGTGCCACCGGGCTTTGGAAATGATTGGCATGCACGATCAGGCCGCGATCCGGCAGGACCTGGAACGTCTCGTCCGGCGCGCATTCGAAATTGATCGCCACCCCCTCGGCATGACTGACGATCATGTTGTTGGCTGACGATTTCGCCGTGACATAGACGGCGCGCATCGCCATCGCCAGCCTGTCCTGCTCCAGCACCTTGCGGCGGATCAGCGCCAGCGGCACGCCGAGCGTGCGATAGTCACGGTCGCATTCCAGGTAGTTGGCGGTGATGGCGATCCCGGCCGCGTTGAAGCCCGAGCGCGCGAGCGCGCCCGCCTCGGTAAAGGTGAGAATATCCGGCCCGTCATCGCGGCGGATCTTGAGCACCACGGCGGTTTCGGCGCAGTCCGCCTTCCAGTCCCAGTTCTGGGCATGGATCAGCCGCCCGTCTTGCGTCGCTCCCGGCAGCGCCACGAGGCCGGTGCAGCCATCCGGATCCGCCTCCGGCAGCGGCTGATCGGCGAGCTTGAGGATCTCGGTGCGCGCGTTGAGCAACAGGATGGCGGCATATTCCACGCCGGCCCCCTCGGCGATGCCGCGCATCTCCTCGCAATATAACGGATCGAACGTGGCGATGGTCGGCTCGAAACGCGCGGCGAGGGCTGCCACCTGCGGCCAACTCAGCTGCTTGGCTTCGAGCTGTGCGGTATAATGCGCGATGCCGCGCCGCACCCGTGCCGCGGCCTGCTCGCCATAGCTGCGCCCGCGCGCGCGCGGATCACCGGACACTTCGATCAACGGACAGGGCTCGACGTGGTTCATGCGACGTCCTGGCCCCTGCGATGTTGTGGCGGCGATGGCCATATTGTATTTCTGTACACGAACAAACACACAAGCGAAAATTGTTGCCCGCGCCCGAGACCACACCATGAGCAGACTGCAGCAGGATCTCAGGGCCCAAATCCTGGGCTGGGCCCATGCACAGGCGCTGCTGACCGGGGAGCGCTTGAACGAGGCCCGACTTGCTGAACGGCTCGGCGTGTCCCGCACCCCGCTGCGCGCCGCGCTGGCGCTGCTGGAACAAGAAGGTGTGGTGATCCGGGAGCCGTATCGGGGGGTACGCCTCGTCAAGTTGCCCGCGCCGTCGGCGCCCAGCCCACTCGCGCCGATTACACCCAACAGCACGGACGAGGACACGCTCCTGGTCCGCATCGCCCGCGACCGCGGCCGCAGCCTGCTGGGCTCCGACGTGACCGAGACCGATCTCGCCCGCCGCTACGGCGTCGGCCGCCCGGTGGTGCGCGCGGCGCTGGATCGCCTAGCCGATCTCGGCATGGTCGCGCACAAGCCCGGCTACGGCTGGCGCTTTACCGACACGCTCCACGACCTTGAGGCCCGGGCGCAGAGCTATCGATTCCGGATCATCATCGAGACGGCGGCCATTCTGGAGCCAGGGTTCGCGTTGCCGACGGCGTGGGCGGACGTGATGCGCGCCCGTCACCAACGCGCCCTTGCCGATCGCTGGACGCCCACCTCAAGTGTCGCGTTCTTCGAAATGAACGCGGCCTTCCACGAAGGCATCGCAGCGGCCTCGGGCAACCGCTATCTGCACGCCAGCGTGGTGCGACAGAACCGGCTACGACGCCTGTCGAACTACCACTGGCGGCATGGCATCGACAGGGTCGTGGTCAATTGCCAGGAACATCTCGGCATCCTCGACCAGCTCGAACAGCACGCCTTCGCCGCCGCTGCCGACGCCATGCGCCGCCATCTCGAAACCGCCAGTCACCTGCAGCCCTCGTTTGTGACCTCGAACGGAGACCAGCCTGGCAAATCGGGTCGATCTTGTGGATCAGTTTGGTCCTGCTAGGCTCGTCTTGTGCCTCCCGCGTCACCCTTGCGTGGCCAGTGAGCGCCCGGCGAGTAGGAACCAAGATGCTTCGTCTCCAGCAGGTGATGACGAAGGATATCAGCCTCCGATCGTTTATTTTGGCCGGCGCGGCGATCCTCTTGGCTGTCGTCGCGCGGGAGGCGCTCGACTGGGAGTTGCCGGAAACCTCACCCTTCATAACCCTCTATCCGGCTGTGGCACTTGCAGGCGTGCTGTGTGGCCCCGTGACCGCCGGTATCAGCGGCCTGCTGGGCCTGTTAGCCGCCACCTACCTCTGGATTCCGCCACGACTGAGCCTGGCGTTGCCAGACCTGACCTATTGCGTGTCCATCGCGTTGTTCATGTTAACCTCCATGATCGTGCTGTCAGCCGCGGCGGTGTTGCGTGCGCAGCTTGACGCGGCGACGGTGGCCAGACATGCGCTCGATCTGGGGCTGGCAGCAGGCGGTGTTGGCACTTGGGAGCTTAATCTGCGGACGCAGCGCATCACCGCCTCCGACACCGCCCATGCGCTGCATGGCCTTGCCACCGACGGCCGCGCGACCGAGGCCGAGGACTGGCTGCGCGGGGTCCATCCAGAGGACGCGAAGCAGGCGCGCGACGCGTTGCGGACGGCGGTGGCCGAGAGCACCACCGCCTCCTATACATATCGGATTTTCAGCCCGGCGGACGGACAGCGCTGGATCAGTGTCCGCGGCAAAGTGGTGTCGTGGGGAGGCGATCGGCGGCTCCTCTGCGCGCTCGTCGATATCACCGAACTGGTCCGCGTGCAGGATGCCTTGGCGCGCGAACGCGAGCGATTGCGCCTGGCGCTGACGGCCGGCGAGCTGGCGGTTTGGGACTATAATCTGGAGACCAGAGAGACCACGATCGACACGCAGTATGCGGTGACGATGGGGTTCGATACCAATGTTCGGACAACGACGCGCACGCGGATCGGTGACCTCATTCACCCGCAAGACCGGCCACGGGTGGTCGCAGAGCACGAAGCGATGGTGGCAAGCGGCGCCAAATATCACATCGATTACCGGATCATTGTGCCATCCGGGGAGATCCGCTGGCTGTCCTCCCAAGGCATTCTGATCGAGAGCGACGATCCCGCCGCGCGGAGCCGCATGATCGGTATCATCCAGGACATCACTGAACGCAAGCAGCGCGAAAAGGATCTCGGGGACTTGGCCGAGACACGGGAATTGCTGATCCGCGAAGCCGATCACCGGATCAAGAATTCGCTGCAGCTCGTGATCGCACTGCTGACGGCGCAGCAGCGCGGAATTACCGATCCGGCAGCCGTCGATGCGCTGCGCGGCGCCGTCAGCCGCGTGGAGGCGATCGCCGCCAACCATCTGGCGTTTCAGGGTAGCGCTGATCTGAAGACGATCGATCTGGCGGTGTCTCTGCGGGAACTGTGCGCCCATTTCGCGATCCTGCACCCAACGATTGCGATCGTGTGCCGGGCAGGCGAGACACTGATGCTGGACGCCGACCGAGCCATGCCGCTCGGCCTGGCAGTGAGCGAGATACTGACCAATGCCCTGCGCCACGCCTTCCGCGACCGGAATGGGGGAACGGTGGTGGTAGACGCTCTGACCGAGCAGACGCAGCTGACGGTGCGTGTCAGTGATGACGGGGTGGGCATGCAGCCGACCATTCGCGGCAGCGGACTGGGCTCGCGCATCATCAGCGGGCTGGCGGCACAATTATCCGCGACGATCCACGTGGAGAGCAACCCCGAGGTGGGAACTGTGGTCACGTTGCGCATGCCGCTGATGAAGGAGGAAACGTCCCAGCGTGGCTGGGCGTGAGCCGTAAAGCTCCCGGCCCGCCGCGCGGCCACGGGCGCCATGCGACGGCCCGTGTGAGCAGCGATCAGCGATCGCGAAAATATGGTTCCACGGGCCCCTGCAGCTTGGTGGTCAGCGGATTCCCGGCGCGGTCCACTGTCTTGCCCACCGTCACGCGGACCCATCCCTCGCTGACGCAATATTCATCCACATTGGTACGCTCGACGCCTTTGAAGCGGATCCCAACCCCACGCTCCAGCATCGCCGCATCGTAATGCGGGCTCCTCGGATTACTGGACAGGCGATCAGGCGGGAGGTCGGTCGGCACGTCATTCATGATGTCAATCCTCGGCAATACACCAGCTTCAGCGACGCCGATCGCGTGATACCGATGTCCGGGGACAATTCCAACCCCGACATTAAAAATTCAGACCGACCGACTGGGACAAATCACTGTGTCGGACTAACATGTTGGACGTCATTCTGGGGACACATCGATGAGCACCACCTATCGCGTTGCCGACATCACCATCGATCGCATCGTCGAACAGCAGGGCGCCTTCGCAAAAATCAGCGATTTTCTGCCGGCGGCGACCCCGGAGCTCATCGATGCGAACCGATCCTGGATGCAACCCGCCTTTATGGATGCCGAAGACAAGCTGCTGTTGTGCTTCCAGTCCTATGTCATCCGCACACCCGACCATATTATCCTGGTTGATAGCTGTATTGGCAACGACAAGGACCGCGCGGCTCGCCCAACCTGGCACCGCAAGACGGATGCCACCTACATGGCGGCTCTGGCCGCCGCCGGTGTTGGCGTCGAGGATATCGATTTCGTGCTGTGCACCCATTTGCACACGGATCACGTCGGCTGGAATACCCGGCTCGACAATGGCAGGTGGGTGCCGACATTCCCCAAGGCGCGGTATCTGTTCTCCGCCCGCGAACTGGCGTTCTGGACCGAGCGCCATGCCGCCAACCCAATTCCGGCCATCGAGGACAGCGTGCTGCCGATTGTCGCCGCCCAGCGCGCCGATCTGGTGGACAGCGCCCATGTGCTCAGCGACCACGTCCGACTGGTCCCCACACCGGGGCATACGCCGGACCATTTCGCAGTGGCCCTCGGCCGTGGCCGCGATGCCGCGGTGTTGACCGGTGATCTGATCCACACGCCTTTCCAGATGCGCTATCCGGAGCTGTCGATGATGGCAGATACCGATGCCGCCCAATCCGCCGTCACGCGACGCGCCTTCCTGGAACGCTACTGCGACACCGATACTTTGTGCTGCACCGCCCACTTTCCGTCTCCGTCGGTCAACCGGATCAGCCGGTGGGACACCGGATTCAGGTGTGAGCCGGTGTGACGCCAAGCAGGCCGAGCGTTGCCTAAGCCCGCAACGGGGCAGCGCCCAGTACCCATCACGCCCCGGACCACCTTTAAACACCAATCCTCAATCAGTCCTCAGCTCACGTGGAAATCCTTACGGTCCATACGACCTAAGCCTCCAGCCTGCGCCCAAAAAAGCTGATAACCAGGCCGGCAGCGATGAAGGTGAGGCTGGCGGGCCAATTGAAGACCCAGATGACGATTGTTTGGATACCGTTCCAACCAATATCGGGGCGCGACCCGCCAATCCGCATCCAAAGATCGCCAAACCTGATATGTGGCCAGATTCCCATCTTGAGCCACTGAACGACCTCATAGGCGAGTTCGCTCGGCGCCGCGAGCAGGATCAGAGCGCCGACAGTACATACACTGACGCCGAGCAACTCCAGTCCTGTGCGAGATCCGGCCACGGTAATCTATTCCTCAACTCGTCCAGCGAGGTGCGATACCCTCCGCCAGACACGGCCAACAGCACTACCAGGCAGGAAGTCTGCGATTTCAGCTTTCAAAAATTCGTTAATATAGCGTTTTCTAGCAAATAACAGGATACTAGCGGCGCAATTTTGCCCGGGTCGGGCCCGCGTTTGCGTGAAAATTGGGGGCTTTGCATGAGGTTTGCGGCGATTTTTCTAATGCTGTCCGTCTGCGCCTGTAGCACGGCACCAATGCCAACGCTGACGGCGAGTTCCTGCACGTCGGACGGCAACTACATCATGACCGCTGGCGACGCCGATCTGGGCTCCTGGGCACTGAGCGCGCGACAGCGCGCCTGCGTGTCCGTCGCCCGCGATGCGGCTGCCGAGCAGGCCAAGCAGGCGCAGATCGACGAGGCGGCGCGCCAGCAGGTGGCAGCCGAGAAGGCCAAGCTCGAGCACCAGGCGCGCCTTGCCGCGCAAACCCGCAGGCCGGTCGACTTGTCGTTGCAGGCCCGCCGACTGGCAGCGGCCAACGCCGGCCAGACACCCACAGTGCCGCCGAATTATTGCAGCGCCCCGGTGTTGGCGCGCGGATTGCTCGACGGGTTCAACAGCCTACCTGTGATCAAGCAGGCCAATGCCAGGGCCAATGACGTCAAATACGTCACGACCGTGCAGTTCGAACCCGATCAGCGGATAATCTCCTGTCACGGGACTTTCCTGTTGGCGAGTGGCGGATCGCGCAGCGGTGTGCTGTCGACACGGCCCAACGCCGTCGGCGACATCGTCACCACCTGGGATGCTGATTGATCAGGCCGGTCAGGGGAGTTTGGTGTTGTTGCGAACCGGCGCGCAGGCTTTCTCTGGCGTACATTGCCAAGCACCCTGGTTGTTCAGGATCACCGTCACCCCGGTATCGGTGACGATCTGAACCGCAATCAGATCATCCACCTTGGTCGCCAACATCGAGCTGTAGCGAACGCCATCTGTTCCAGTCCAGCGGAAGCTGTCGCTCCCCTCCTCCTCGTCGCGATGACCCGGCGCATGGGCTGCGCGCCCGAGATCTTCCAGGGTCTGGAAGCCGCGCAGGTTTTTGGCAAAGCCAGTGGTGAAGATCGTGCAGGTCATCATGTCGCGCGAACCAGGCGTCCAGTCGGCATTCGAGCAATATGCCCAGGCGGGTGTGGCCGCGAGTGTCAGGCCGACAATCACCACCCCAACTGCCCAAAGAATGCAAACTATACTCGCCGGATGAGACGCACGGACGATGGATTGGTCACAAGGTCTCACACGTCACCTCACGTCGCCCTTATCGAACGGCGCTGGGAACGGCCCGGATGGCCGCCACTCCGGCCGAGAATAGACAATCCTGTCATGGCACGACATGGGTGGCCCAGCAACGTGACACTTCGCAAAAAAATGTACGTTTCCCGGCGAGTTGCCCCACCGAGGGCCAACGCCGCCCCAAGAGAGGGGCGGCGCCGTCCTATCTAACCTTCAAAGCCGCCCTCGAAGGCGATTTCGGCGAGCGGCTTGCGCGGGCTTGGATGCTCGCGTGCCTGCAGACCTTCAGGCAATAGCGACTTGTCGCCCTTGCGGCCAACCGCGATAGCGGCCTCTACCCGCCAGCCCGTGGGCACCCCGAGTTCTGTCGCGGCGCGAGGAATGTCAAAGCCCACCATGCCGTGCGCCTGCCAGCCGGAGACGGCAGCCTGCAGCGCCAGCTGTGCCCAGGCCGCCCCCGCATCCAGCGAGTGGCTGTACGCCGGGATCGGCTTATCGGCACCCGGCGGCAGCATGGTCTCGCTCGATACGAGAATGATGATGACTCCGGCATGCTTCGCCCACGACTGGTTGAACTCGTTCAGCAAGCCGAGCAGCTTGGACCAATGTGGCGTGTCCTTGATCGCATAGATGAACCGCCAGGGCTGTGAGTTGTACGATGAGGGCGCCCAGCGCGCGGCCTCCAACAGCGTCATCAGTTCGGCTTCCGGCATCGCCTCGCCGGTGAAAGCGCGCGGCGACCAGCGCTCCAGAAATAGCGCGTGAATGGGGTGATCGGCCTTGCGAAAATTGGCTTCGGTCATGCTTGGGTCCTTCGGAACAGCCATTGTCCCGTCCTGGCTAAACCCGGACAGGTCGTTTGCCAAGCGCCTCACATGCGCCCCGTCACGCCAGCCAGGATGACCGCCAGACGATCGCCGAGGCGGCGCGGATGCACCTGCCGGCCGATCCGCGCGAGGTCACGCCGCGCCAGCACGCCCGGCAACCCGGCGGCCCGGACGCTGGACGGTAGTCCTCCCATCAGCCCGAATTGGCCATCGACCGCCAGCTCGCGCAGCACCGGCGTCATCGCCGGCGCGACGGGGTTGGCGATCACGTCGTCGGGCGATAGCCCATGTGCAGCGAGCACTTCCACCGGCAGCGAACAGCGTCCCTGGCGCGCCAGGTGCGTCACGCTGTGCAGCTGCGCCGCCACACCATAGGCCAAGCCGATTCCCCGCAGACGCGCCTGGGTCGCGGCATCGGCCTCGAGCGCGTGCCCCGCGGCCGCGGCCAGCGCACCGGCGGTGGCATCCAGATAGGCGTGCCAGTCCGCCCGAGTCGTGATCAGATCACATTCCCACTCCCGACCGTCGATCATCTCCAGCAGTGCGGCGGCGTCCACCCACCCGCTGTCCAGCGCCTCGCCCAGTGGCCCCGCGACCTCGTGGCGTCGCCGCGCACCCTGCGCGACCTCGCGCCACCATTGCAGCCGGATCAGCGCGAGCGTCGGATCGCTTGCAACCTCCCGGGCGCGGGCCAGTTCATGGTTGACCGCGTAGAGCAGGAACAGGCGTTCCCGCCCCCCGGGCGGCGCGAACAGTGCGGTGAGAAACCGATCGGGGTCGTGGCGCCGGACGAAGGCACCAAGGTCTGACAAGGCAGCTGGCATGGCCGCGAGGTGGCGCAATTCCGCCGGGCGTGCAAGCCTCATGCGCTGCTTTACGAAGCTCGGGCGCGCGGGTCGTGCCCTGCTTCACCAAGTGGGGGCGCGCACCACGCGCTCACGACATTCAACAGCCGGAGAAGATTCCATGGCCTTCGAACTCCCCCCGCTTCCCTATTCCACCAGCGCGCTCGCCGAGCGTGGCATGTGCCAGGAGACCCTGGAGCTGCATCACGGCAAGCATCACCAGGCCTATGTCACGGCGCTCAACGGTTTCGTAGAAAAAACGCCCGAACTGCAAGGCAAGACCCTGGAGGAGATCGTGGCCTTCGCCAATGGCAAGCCGGACATGGCGCCGGTGTTCAACAATGCCGGCCAGCATTGGAACCATATTCTGTTCTGGAAGGTGATGTCGCCGACTGGCGGCGGCATGCCTGGCGCCTTCGAGGCCAAGATCGTCGCCGATTTTGGCAGCGTCGCCGCGTTCAAGGATGCGTTCAAGACCGCCGCGACCACCCAGTTCGGCTCGGGCTGGGCGTGGCTGGTGATCGGCAAGGATGGCAAGCTGGCCTGCACCAAGACCCCCAACGGTTCCAACCCGCTGGCCGTCGACGGCAGCAAGGCGATCCTCGGACTCGACGTCTGGGAGCACAGCTATTATTTGGATTTCCGCAATCGCCGCCCGGACTACGTCACCAACTGGCTCGACAAGCTGGCGAATTATGAGCTCGCCGCCTCGATGATGTGACGCGAAGCCCCCCGCCGCGAGGCGGGGGGCTTTTGTCTTACGACGCCTTCACCGCTTTGGTGTCGTTGGCGGCCACGGGGTTGATCACGCTGACGATGGTCTCGCGCAGCACGACCACACGCACATTGGCGGCAATCTCGACTTCGATCTCGTTGCTGCCGTCCCTGGTCTTCTGCACCACGCCGACAATGCCGCCGCCGGTCACCACGCGATCGCCACGCTTGATCGCGGCGATCATGGCGCGCATTTCTTTCTGTTTGGTCTGCTGCGGGCGGATCAGCAGAAAATAGAATACACCGAAAATCAGCACCAATGGCAGGAACTGGCCGGCGTTACCGAGCAGGCCCGAAAGGTCTTGGGCGTAGGCGGGAGTGATGAGCATGTGGGGTTTCCGGGTTGCGATGTCTCGGCCGGGACCATAGTTTCCGCCCCCCGCACGTCAAGCACATCCGGAAAGCCCGCCCGATGGACCAGTTGCCCGACCCCGACTTGCGCGCCACCCTGACACGGATCGCGGACGCACTGGAGCGCCTGGCGCCACCGCCGCCGACCCGTGTGGACCTCGGGACAGCGGACGCCTTCATCTGGCACCCCTCGCCCGGCCATCTCGCGCCGGTTGCCCGCGTATCCCGCGTCGAGCTCGATCTGCTGCGCGGCATCGACCGTCAGAAACAGATCCTGGTGGCGAACACGTTACAGTTCGCGGCAGGACGTCCGGCCAACAACGCCATGCTGTGGGGTGCTCGGGGCATGGGCAAATCCTCGCTGGTCAAGGCTGCCCATGCCGCCGCCCTTGCGCGGTATCCCGGTAGCCTGGCCTTGATCGAAATTCAGCGCGAGGACATCACCTCCCTGCCCGACCTGCTGCGTCTTCTGCGGGCGGAATCCCGTCGCTGTCTGATCTTTTGTGACGATCTGTCGTTCGAGCGCGAGGACGCCGACTACAAGGCGTTGAAATCTGTGCTCGACGGCGGCATCGAAGGTCGGCCGGAGACGGTACTGTTCTATGCCACCAGCAACCGCCGGCATCTGATGCCGCGTGACATGATCGACAATGAGCGCAGCACGGCGATCAACCAGTCGGAATCGACTGAGGAAAAAGTGTCACTGTCGGACCGTTTCGGCCTGTGGATCGGATTCTACGGCTGCGACCAGGACGCGTTCTTTGCGATGATCGATGGCTATGCCAGCAGCCTTGGCCTCGATGTCAGTCGTGAAATGCTGCATGCCCGCGCCATCGAATGGTCGGTCACCCGTGGCGGTCGATCGGGCCGGGTCGCGTGGCAGTTTATTCAGGATCAGTTGGGCAACACCAACCAAGGCGACTGAGCCCACACGCACCACCACGCCGTGCGGCCCACCTGAGTAGAATCCGTCCCTGTCCGCTCAGCTAGGTTTTCCGTTACCGCTGAGTCCGATGTTCAGCGGAGTCGGATGATCCATGGCGCAACCAGGCCCCGCGACCAAGGACGACCTAAAGTCCCTACCTCTGGCCCAGTTGGAAAAGCACCTCGAGACGACACCGGATGGTCTCACCGAGGCCGAGGCCATCCGGCGGTTGGCGCAGTACGGCCTCAACGAGATTGCCGAAAAACAGCGCAACGCGATGCTGGAGTTTCTGCGTTATTTCTGGGGACCCATCCCATGGATGATCGAGATAGCCGTTGTGCTGTCCGGCGTGGTGGGCCACTGGCCGGATTTTTTCATTATTCTATTGCTGCTGGTCGCCAATGCCGTCATCGGATTCTGGGAAGAACGCCAGGCTGGCAGCGCGATCGATGCCCTGAAAGCCAGGCTGGCCATCATGGCACGGGTCAGGCGCGACGGCGCCTGGATCGCCTCGCCGGCCAAGGCACTGGTGCCCGGCGACGTCATCCGGTTTCGCCTCGGTGACATCGTGCCGGCCGACGCACGGCTGCTCGACGGTGACGAGATCTCGGTCGACCAATCCGCGCTGACCGGGGAATCGCTGCCGACCACCAAGCAGCAAGGTGACGCGGTATTCTCCGGCTCGATCGTTCGACGCGGCGAAACCGCCGCGCTGGTCTATGCAACAGGGGGCGCCACCTATTTCGGCAAGACCGCGAACCTGGTGCAATCGGCGGTCACCATCAGCCATTTTCAGAAGGCGGTGCTCCGTATCGGCGACTATCTGATCATTCTCGCCGTGGCACTGGTCGCGATTATCGTCGTCGTCGGCGTCGTGCGTGGCGAGAAACTGCTGACGCTGCTGCAATTTGCTCTGGTGCTGACGGTGGCGGCCATCCCCGTCGCCATGCCGACAGTGCTGTCCGTGACGATGGCCGTGGGCGCCCGTCTGCTGGCCCGCAAGCAAGCGATCGTCAGCAAGCTGGTGGCGATCGAGGAGCTCGCCGGCGTCGATGTCCTATGCGCCGACAAGACCGGCACGCTGACCCAGAACAAGCTCACGCTGGGTGAACCATTCTGCCTGGCGAGCACCACGCGGGATCAACTCATCCTGGCGGCGGCGCTCGCGTCGCGGGCTGAGAATGATGATACGATCGATCTCGCCGTGCTGGGCGGTCTGGCGGATAAGACGCTGTTGCACCCGTTCAAGGTGACCAGCTTCCAGCCATTCGATCCGGTCCACAAGCGCACCGAGGCCAGCGTGACCACCGCGGACGGCCACGACTTCAAGGTCACCAAGGGCGCGCCACAAGTGATCCTCGCTATGGCCACGAATGACGCGGCGGACAAGGCTGCCGTCGACCAGGCGGTCGAGGACTTCGCCGCCCGCGGCTTTCGCGCGTTATCGGTCGCCCGTGCCGAGGGCGACGGGGCGTGGCAGTTGCTTGGTGTGCTGGCGCTGTTCGATCCGCCGCGCGAGGACGCCAAGGCAACGGTGGCAACCGCCGCCCGTATGGGCGTGAGGATCAAGATGGTCACCGGTGACGCACTGGCGATCGCCAGGGAAACCGCGCAGACGCTGGGCATGGGGGCAAATATTCTGGATGGCGCCGATCTCGGAGGCGCCGACAGCGGGGAGACCCAAAAGGACGTGCGCGCCGTGGAGACCGCGGACGGGTTCGCCCAGGTGTTTCCCGAGCATAAATACCACATCGTCGACATCCTGCAGCGGCACAATCATATCGTCGGCATGACCGGCGACGGCGTGAACGATGCGCCTGCGCTGAAGAAAGCCGATTGCGGTTTCGCGGTGTCCGGTGCCACCGACGCCGCGCGGGCCGCCGCGTCCATCGTGCTGGTGACCCCCGGGTTGTCGGTGATCATCGATGCGATCAAGGAAAGCCGGCGCATCTTTCAGCGCATGAACAGCTACGCGATCTACCGCATTGCCGAGACGTTGCGCGTGCTGCTGTTCATGACCATGGCCATCCTGGTGTTCAAATTCTACCCGCTGACGGCGATCATGATCGTGATGCTCGCCTTGCTGAACGACGCCGCCATTCTATCCATCGCGTACGATAACGTTCGTTACCGCGACCGGCCCGAGGTTTGGGATATGAGGCTGGTCCTTGGTATCGCGACGGTGCTCGGTCTGGTCGGCCCCATTGCGGCGTTCGGCCTGTTCTATCTCGGTGATCGGGTGTTCGTGCTCGGCGACGCGCGGCTACAGACGATGATGTATCTGATGCTGTCAGTCGCCGGCCACCTGACGATTTTCCAGACGCGGACCCGCGGACCCTGGTGGTCAACCCGCCCGGCCACGATTGTGCTGTTCGCCGTTGGTGGCACCCAGGCGCTGGCCACACTGATCGCGGTGTATGGCGCGGGGCTGGTGACGCCACTCGGCTGGGCGTATGCCGGTATCGTCTGGGGCTACGCGCTGGTGTGGTTTTGCCTGACCGATCCGGTCAAATTATTGGCTTACCGGATGCTTGATCAGGGGCATGTCACAGCCGTCGATCATCTCACCCCCGCGCCGCACCTAGCCGATCAACCCGGCTGATCGCTCACTCCGTGGGCCGCCTCAGGATCACCGGCTGCTCGATCCCGCCGACGTCGTGCGGCAACCCTTCCTGCAATGTCGCTGGCCATTCCCATCGACTGAACAGGGTCCGCATCTCCGGGATGGAGCAATCGAATGGCGGACCGCCCTCCCGCCCCGTCTGCATGAACAGCACGAACAGCAATCCGCCAGGCCGTAGCCAGCGACGCAGTTGCACCTCGTAGGCCGGCCATAGTGGCGGTGGCAAGGCGCACAGGCAGGTCTGGTCATACACCGCGTCGAATGATGATGTCGGCAACCAGGCCGTGACATCGCCACAGACCGCGCGATCGGCGCCGAGCCACGCAGCCTGTGCCGCTACGGCACTGGGCGCGAGATCGAGCGCAACCACGTCGAACCCGCATTCGAGCAGGCGCGTAGGCTCCGGGCTGCGGCCCGCGCCCGGTACCAGGATGCGGCATGGTGACAGCGCGCCCGATGCTTGCCACGCGACAATGGCGGGGTTGACCTGTCCGCGTTCCCAGGGTGTGCGGCCGGCATGAAACCGGGTCTCCCAGAAATCTTCGGGTAAGGTCGTCATGTCGGTATCCTCAATCGCTCGACGACAATGAGCCTGCGCGCCTGATCCAGTAACACGTCAACTTTCGCAGCCCAACCGGGCGGCGTATCCTGATCGCATGACCGATGAGCCGTTCGAACCGATCGACACCACGCGGCTGCTGATCCGCTGCGTGCGCCCCGAGGATGCCATGTCGACGGCCACAATGATGACGCCCGACGTCAGTCGCTGGGTCGCCTACTGGCCAGTCCCGTTCACCGTGGAAATGGCCGCCACCCGCATCGAGACCGCAAGGCGCGCGGCCTTTGCCGGCAACAGCCTGCCCTGCGCCGTCATCGCCAAACGGAATGCGGCACTCGTGGGCTGGGTGATGCTCGACCGCGATCGGCAACGCCCGCGCCACGCCAGTCTGGGCTACTGGTTCGGCGAACAGCATCACGGGCTCGGCTATATGCGCGAGGTGGCGCCGGTGATCCTGCGTGCTGGATTTCGGCTGCTCGATCTGGACGTGATCGAGGCGGCCGCCCAGCCGGAGAACGCGGCGTCCCTGGCGGTGATGCGAGCCTGCGGGATGACTCCGACGGGGCAGCGAATGGTTTATGCGCCCGCGCGAGGGCGGGAGGAATTATGCCTGTTCCACGAAATTTCTCGGGACCTGCTGGACGAAGGGGGCTGATTCAGTAGCCAGAAGAAAGATTGTTCTTTCTTGAAAGAAAGAACCAAAGAACTTCTCGCATTTAAGATTTTACAGTCGCCGCAACTCGACCTTTATGAATAAAAGTCTTATTGCTTCTTTTTATTCAGAAAAAGAAGATCCTTCCTCTAAACCTTCGTTCGCCCGGAAATCTGGTCGAGCCCGCCCAAGTACGGCCGCAACACCTCGGGAATGAGGATCGAACCGTCGGCCTGCTGATGGGTTTCCATCACCGCGATCAACGCCCGCCCCACCGCCACACCTGATCCGTTGAGCGTGTGAACATGACCGATGGTCTTGCCATCGGCCGCGCGATAGCGCGCGTTCATGCGACGCGCCTGAAAGGCACGAGTGTTGGAGCAGGAGCTGATTTCGCGCCAGGCGCCCTGCCCCGGCAGCCAGACCTCCAGATCATAGGTCTTGGCCGCGCCAAAGCCGGTATCGCCGCTGCACAGCACGATGCGGCGGAATGCGAGACCTAGCTTTTCCAGCACGGCCTCGGCACAGCGTGTCATACGCTCATGCTCGGCGTCGCTGTGTTCGGGATGGGTGATCGACACCATCTCGGCCTTGCGGAACTGGTGTTGCCGCAGCATGCCGCGAGTGTCGCGCCCGGCCGAGCCTGCCTCGCTGCGGAAACAGTCCGATAGAGCTGCCAGACGGATCGGCAGCCTCGCCTCGGGAATGATCTGCTCGGCGACCGAGAAGGTCAGCGGCACCTCGGCGGTCGGGATCAGCCATCGACCATCGGTGGTGCGGAACAGATCGTCCGCGAATTTCGGCAATTTGTCGGTGCCGTAGGCGGCGGCGTCGTTCACCAGCAGGGGCACCATGGTTTCGTCGTAACCGTGTTCCAGGGTGTGCGTGTCGATCATGAAGGCGCCCAGGGCGCGTTCGAGCCGGGCCAGCACGCCGCGCAGGAGTGTGAAACGGGCGCCGGACATTTTGGCGGCCGTTTCGAAATCCATCAGGCCAAGCGCCTCGCCGAGTTCGAAATGCTGTTTGGGCGTGAAGTTGAACGCCCGTGGTTGGCCCACGGTGTGCAGCACCACATTGGCCGACTCGTCGGGGCCATCGGGCACGTCAACATCGAGGATGTTCGGCAGCACTTCCAGCGTGGCGCGTATTTCGCCGTCCAGCGTGGTCGAGAGCGCCTGGCATCGTTCCATCGCAGCGCCGATCTCGACGCTCTCGGTTTGCATGGCCGACGTGTCCTCGCCCTTCCGGCGGCCTTCGCCCACTTGTCGGCTCAGCGCATTGCGCCTCGCCTGCAGCCCCTGCAACTCCGTCTCAGCCGAGCGGCGTGCCGCATCTTTCGCCATGATCTCAGCCGCGACGGCGGGGAGGCCGCGCCGACGCATGGCAGCATCGAACATTTCGGGATCGGCGCGCAGCGCGCGAATATCATGCATCGGCTCAGTCCGTGTCAGGCGCTGGCTTGGGTTCGACGAGCCGCGCCGCCAGGATGGAAATTTCGTACAGCCCAATCAGCGGGATCGCCAGACCGCATTGGGTGATCACATCGGGGGGGGCCAGGATCGCTGCGATGATGAACATGCCGACATAGGCGTAGCGGCGATATCTCTTGAGGCTTTTGGACGAAATAATACCGACCTTGGCCAGCAGTGACAGCGCCACCGGCAGCTGGAAGGCGATGCCGAACGCGAAGATCAGCTTCATCACCAGATCGAGATACTCACCGACCTTGGCCTCCAACTCGATCGGCAGGCCGCCGCCGCCGGTCGGCGTCTCAAAGCTGATGAAGAACCCCCACGCCACCGGAAACACGAAATAATAGGCCAGCGCGGCCCCCATGATGAACAGGATGGGGGTCGCGATGAGGAATGGCAGGAACGCCCGCTTTTCGCTGCGGTACAGCCCAGGGGCGATGAACAGATAGAGCTGGGTGGCAACGATCGGGAACGAGATGAACGCCGCCCCGAAGAACGCCACCTTCAAATAGGTGAAAAAACCCTCGGTCAGCGAGGTGAAGATCAGCCGGCGGTTCTCCCCGCGCGCCTCCAGCACGTGCGCCAGCGGCTCGGCAAGGTAGGAGTAGATCTCCCCCGAGAAGTGATAGCACACGCCGAACGCCACCAGCAGCGCGCCCATCGACCACAGCAGGCGGGTACGCAGCTCGATCAGATGATCGAGCAGCGGCATGGGCTTGTCGTCGATGCGGTCTTCTTCGGGCTCGGCCACTGGGATCCTGGGGGCTGGCGGTCGCGACTAAAGGCGGGCGGCGGCGGGCGGAATGAAGGCGGGTGCGGCACCCCGATTGGCGATCGCCGGCGGGATGAACGCCGGCGGCGTGTTCTCAACAGGCGACACGGCAGCCTCGTGAACGACCGCATCGGCGGCGATCTCGGAGCCGGTCACGGTCTCGGGCGAGGCGATGCTGTGCTCGGGCGTCTCGGCGATAACCGTGTCGGCGGCGGGTGCGGCCCAGTCGGACTGCAGCGGGTTGTCGGAAAACGTCTTGCGTATGGTGCCGTCGCCGTCGACCGCCTGCTGGATCACGCCTTTGACGTCGAAATTCCGGATACTGCTAATCTGATCGCGGACCTCGCTGAGGTTAGCCTCGCGCACCATCTCGTCGAAATGAGTCTGGAACTCGCCGGCCATGCGGCGGGCCTTCTTGATCATCTGGGCGACCGTCTTGATCGCGACCGGCAGATCCTTCGGACCGATGGCAACCAATGCGACCACGCCGATCAGGGCGATCTCGGTCCAGGCAAAGTCGAACATGCGGGCTCCCAACCTCCGCCGGGTTGCTAGCAGGAAAATGCCGCAGGGGGAAACCGGCCAGGCAGCCGGTCAGTCCAGTAGCCTGTCTGGCTCGGCCGCGACCGCATCTGCCGTCAGCTGACGCTCGGTGGCGACGGTCGGCGGCGGCTCCACCAGCAAATCCTCGCGCTTTGGCAGATCGCGTAGCTCCTTGAGCCCGAACTGGGCAAGGAAGGCCGGGGTCGTTCCCCATAGGGTCGGCCGCCCCGGAGTCTCCTTGCGACCGCGCGGCGCGATCAGGCCCGCCTCAAGCAGGGCGTCCAGTGTGCTCTGCGACAACGACGCGCCTCGGATTTCCTCCACTTCCGGCCGCGTCACCGGCTGGTGGTAGGCCACGATCGCCAACGTCTCCATCGCAACGCGCGGCAATCGTCGGGGCACCTGCACGACGCGCTTGAGCTTGGGCGCCAGATCCGGCGCGGTGCGGAACTGCAGCCCCTCGGCCACTTCCACCAGCTGAACGCCACGTTCGGCATAGCGGGCGCGCAGGCCAGCGATGACCGCATCGATATCGGCATCTTCCGGCAGCAGCTGGGTCAGCGCGCGCGCCGAAACGGGAACCGGGCTGGCGAACACAAGCGCCTCGGCCAACCGCAGCAGGGCTTCCATGTCGGTGCTCGACGCCGGATCAGTGTCAGACATCGTCGTTCTCCAATGGAGGATCTGCCTCATCGGTCGGCAAGCCGGGGCCGGCCCGCATCATGATCGGCGCAAACGCAGCTTCCTGGCGCAACCGGACCGCGCCGCCGCGGGCCATCTCCAGGCTTGCGAGCAGCGTGCTCGCGACGGCCGCGCGGCGCTCAAGGGGCCCGGCCAGACTGGCGGGCAGGAACACATCGAGCGTTGCCCAGTCCGGCAGGCTGCCGAGCATCGCCGACAGACGGGTCAGCGCATCCTGCACGGACCACAGCGTGATAGGCGTAGGGCGATAATGCCGATGCACGGTGCCGCGCCGCAGTGCCATCAGGTAAGCGCGCAGCAAACCATTCACGTCCAGCGCCAGTCGCGAGCGGTCGGTCTCGGTGAAATTCTCCCCGAGTCCGCGGGCAAATACATCATGCCCCAGTTGCGGCCGCTCAGCGAGCCACTGCGCGGCGGCGCGGGTGGTCTGCAACGCCAGCAAGCGGGCCGCCAGGGTTTCGGCTGCTGCCTCGCCCTCCTCGGCCGCATTGCTGCCGGTCGGCAGCAGCAGCCGCGACTTCAGCCAGGTCAACCAGGCGGCCATCACCAGCCAGTCCGCCGCAAGCTCGAGCCGCACCCGGCGGGCGCCCTCGATCACCGCCAGATATTGTTCGACAAGGGACAGGATGGAAATTCGCGCCAGATCGACCTTTTGCCCACGCGCAAGGTCGAGCAGCAGGTCTAACGGCCCCTCGAAGCCGTCAAGTTGCAGCAGGAGGCCCGATGACGACGCCTCCGCGGCCTGAACCGGCAGGTCCTCAGCCACCGCCAGCGATGCCGGCCATTTGCAGGACGAGGTCATAGGCACGCGGTAGTACGCTGCCCAGCGCGTCCTGCACGGGATTGAATCGGATGCCCGCCAAGTCGTGCAGCGCCGCCGGTAAAAGAAAGACAGCGAACAGCACGACTAAGATCCCGAGCCGCTCGAGCTTGGCCCATTGCCGGGCGGCGGCTTCCGGTAGTAGCCCTGCGACGATCCGTCCGCCATCCAGCGGCGGGATCGGCAACAGGTTGAACAGGCCGAGGATGAGGTTGTAGGCGATGAAGTAAGTGACGAAGTCGTTGAGGAGCGCGCCCGCGCTGAACGACAGATTGGGCAGCAAATGCAGCGACAGCGCCCCCAGCCAGGCCAGGAAGAAGTTCATCGCCGGCCCTGCCGCCGCCACGAACATCATGCCACGCCTAGGGTGGCGGAACTTCCACGCCGCGACCGGCACCGGCTTGGCCCAGCCAAACATGAATTCGACCCGATGAATGGTCAGCAACTGGCTGATCAGCAGAAATCCAGGCAGCAAAATGGTGCCGACGCGATCGACGTGCACCAGCGGATTGAGCGACAGCCGCCCCATGCGCCGTGCTGTGTCGTCGCCCATCGCCAAGGCGGCGAACCCATGTGCGGCCTCGTGCAGCGTGATCGCCAGCACAGCCGCGATAACAATGAGAATGATGTCAGTCAAAGGATCAGCCCGCTCCGCTCAATCTCCAGCGCCGCAGGGTCTAGCCCCAAACGCCGCTCCTGCGCGAGCCTCTTTGCGCCAACGAGCAGATCGGCCACGCGCGGCGTCACCTCCGGGCAGACCGCCAACACCGCTTCGTTCCCTGCGGCGTCGCCGGGGCAATACAGGGCCAGGTCGCAGCCGGCGGCCAGCGCCCGGGACGCCCGCTGCGATGGCGTGCCGCTCAGCGCCTGCATCGCGAGATCATCCGACACCAACAAACCGCTGAACCCGATTCGTCGCCGGATCAGCGTGTCGATGATCCTGGCGGACAGCGTGCCCGGAGCCTGAGCATCCCAGGCACGATACAACAGGTGCGCGGTCATCATCCATGGCAGGTCCGAATTCGCCTTGAACGGACACAGGTCGCTATCCAGATCGGCGTCGTCGATCACAGGTAAGGCGACGTGGCTGTCCACCCTGGCGCGACCATGTCCGGGGGCATGCTTGGCAACGGGCTGGATCCCGGCCGCCAAGAGCCCATCAGCCATCGCGCGACCAAGCAGTCCCACCATGTCGGGATGGGAGCCAAATGATCGGTCACCAACGACATCGCTGGCACCTGACATACAAAGATCAAGCACTGGCGCGCATGCCACATCAAAACCGGCCGACCTACAGTCGGAGCCGATCAGCGCCCCTGTTAGCCAGGCCGCCCGGAGGCCAGCGTAGGGATCGGATTGATAAAGCCGGCCAATCAGACCGGCCGAGGGGTGTGCACGCCAGGCCGGTGGCCGAAGACGGGCGACACGGCCGCCCTCCTGGTCCACCATCACCACCGCGTTCGGCGATAAATAGGCATGCAGCACATCTGTCAATGCGCGCAGCTGGCTCGGATCTGACACGTTCCGACCGAACAGGATAACGCCAGCCGGTGACGTGGACGCGAGAAGTGTGCGTTCATCTGGCGTCACGTCATGGCCGGCGATCCCAACGATGGCGGCCTTCATAAGCGTAGCTCCGACGTCGCTGGAGAAGACATCGTCGTTTAAAGAAGTGCGCCGTCACCATCAAGCAACGCCGCACTCTGCACGCCACCGCCCGAGAGGGCGCCCCCTCCGATAATCGCCGAAATATTCCCGCTGCTACTACTTGTTACTCGCGTCGCTGCCCTGGCCTTTCGGCGATCCGGCGCTCGGCCGGGTGACAACGCCGGTCATCCCGTTGGTCGACGGCCGAGCAACCTCGGTGCGCTTTCTGGCGCTGGTGTAATTGTTCGCCGCGCCCGACTGGTGGTTAACGTTGCCTTGACCAACCACAGCGCCACTGCGCTGGCTGTCAGGATTGTTCATTGCACCGCCATTACCGCTGGCAGCACCTGATGTCGTGGTCTGCGCGGTCGCAGTCTGGGCACAGGCGATGCCGGACATCAGCATCAGCGCAGCACCCGCATACAAAAACTTGCTCATGGCCGGTCTCCCGCTATCGGCACCGAGATGGTGTCGAATAATGGGCGTTGAATGACCGACCTGCGACTATGTTCCCTAAAACAATGTTAACTATTTCAGGCCGCACGCGAAAAAATGGAATCGACTAGCCGCATCACGATCACTGCGGAATGTTGCGTATCCGGCCCACTTTAGAACGCGGCGACTGTACAGCCAGCGCCTTTGGCCTTGATCCGTTCACAGAACTCCTTGGCCTGCCCTACATCGGAGAAGCCACCGGTGCGCAGCCGCCAGAATACCTTGCCGTCCCGTTCCAACCGCGTCACCTGCGGCTGACGGGCGCCGAGCAGATCGGGATATTTCCGTTCCAATCTGGCCCATTCCGTCTTGGCGCTCTCCTCGGACGTCAATGCTGCCAACTGGATGAGTGGACCACGCTTCATGGGCACCTCGACGCCCGGGCGCGCGGAGGCCGACGCGACCCTGGTCGTGACGGACGCCGGTGTCTTTGCCAATGGCTCCGCTTGGGTTGGAACAGTCGTTGGTGCAGGACTGACCTGGGCAGCGGCCGGGGCCGTGGATGTCGCCGACCGGGCCTGCATTTCTTGCGCCTTCAGGGCCTGTGGCGCGGGCACCTCGGAGGGAGGCGCGAGCGCCGCGACAGTGCCCGATCCGTTGCCCCCGGACATGACAGACTGGTCGTCACCGGCAACCTGAAGACCACCGGGATTAGCGGGCTTGACCCGGAGTGGGCCGCTATCTGCCTCGACCACCGGCACACCGCCCCGATGACGGCCGCTCAACGACCAGCCACCGACCAGCAACAGTAAGGCCCCACCAATCGAGCCTGCGATGATCATCAGACGACGCGTGTTAGGATCCATGCGTTCGCGCTGACGCTGCGAGCGATAGCCCGGCCCCATCGAAGGCATTGGTATGTCGAGTTCGTCACGCATGATGCCAGTCCCCAGCAAGAAGTTTTCCAACCTGCCGGCTCAGCGCATCTCCTCGACAGGAGTAACGCCGAGTACCGCCAGACCGGACCGCAATACAACAGCCGTGGCCGCGACCAGGGCGACCTTCGCCAAAGTCTCCAGTGGCCGATCAGGCTGCAGGAAGCGCAGTGCAGCATCCTCCCTGCCCCGGTTCCACAGCATATGAAAGTCACCCGCTAAATCATAGAGAAAAAACGCGATTCGGTGCGGCTCGCGGGCCAGCGCGGCGGCTTCCAACAGTCGCGGCCATGCCACCAGGCGGCGAATCAAGGCGAGTTCGGCAGGATCATCGAGACTATCCAGCGTGACCACAGCCAGGGCGCCGTCCGCAGTCGCCTCCGCGCCCAGTTGTTCGGCGGCGGCCCGCAGCACGCTGCGGCAGCGGGCATGCGCGTATTGTACGTAGAACACCGGATTATCTCGGGTCTGCGCCACAGCGGCGGCGATATCGAACTCCATCTGTGCGTCTGACTTGCGCATCAGCATGGTGAAGCGAACAGCATCGCGGCCGACCTCGTCGATGAGGTCGCGCAACGCGACATAGCTGCCGGCGCGCTTGGACATGCGCACCGGCTGACCATCCTTCAACACATGCACGATCTGGCACAGTACGACGTCGAGGCCGACCTGTCGGTTGCCCGCAAGCGCCTTGGTCGCGGCCTGCATACGCTTGACATAGCCACCGTGATCGGCGCCCCACACGTCGATCATGACATCGAACCCACGCCGTAACTTGTCCGCGTGGTAGGCAATGTCATTGGCGAAATACGTGTTGCTGCCGTCGGATTTGCGCAACGGCCGATCGACGTCGTCACCAAATTGCGTAGCCCGGAACAAGGTTTGTTCGCGGGCCTCCCAATCATCGGGCAGCTTGCCCTTGGGGGGTTCGAGCGTACCCTCGTAGATCAGCCCATCACTGCGCAGGCGGTCGATCACCGCGTCGACGGCACCCGACGCCACCAGCGCGCGCTCGGATGTGAAGACATCCTGGACCACGCCCAGGGCTGCCAGATCCTCCCTGGTTGCCGCCAGCATTCTGTCCAAAGTGAAATCACGAACGAGCTCGAACCACATGGACGGTTCGGCGATCGACAGGTCTTGACCAGCCAGTGCCGCACCGTGCAGCGCCGCCAGGTCCTCGCCGACCGGGATCAGATACTCACCGCCATATTGCAGGCCACCAGGTACGGCAGCGGCAAAATCCTCCTGCGTCATCGCGGTGCCCAGTGCCTGCAGATAGCGCCAGTAGGCCGCCCAAGCCAGTGCTGCGACCTGCGCGCCAGCATCGTTGATATAGAATTCCTTCGTCACCTCGAAGCCAGCGCAGGACAGCAGATTTGCCAATGCGTCGCCGACCACAGCACCTCGGCAATGGCCGATATGCATCGGTCCCGTCGGGTTCGCCGACACGTACTCCACGTTTACCCGCACACCGCGCGGCGCACTGGCATAACCATAGCGCTCACCGCTGCGCAGGATATCAGGCAGCACGCCGAGCAGACTTTCCCGGGTCAAACGCAGATTGACGAAGCCCGGTCCGGCGGAACTGGCATCCGCGATCATCGAGTTTTCGCGTAGTAGCGCAGCCAGTTCACCGGCAATTTCGGTCGGCTTGCGGCCGGCCAGTTTCGCCACCACCATCGCGGCGTTGCTCGCCATGTCGCCATGGGCGGCCTCGCGCGTCGGCGTCACCTCGACGCGCGCCTGCAGATCGGCCGGTAGATCTGGCACAATGCGTTCCAACGCCGCGACCACGATCGCGCGGACCGTGGCAAAAATATTCTCACTCATGACATTCCCAGATTTCAGCCCGACACCGACAAATCGGTCAGGCGCAGATATTCGTCACGGGCGAATCGGTCGGTCATCCCCGCGACATAGTCAGCAACAGCGGCAGCCGCACGCGGCGTGCCGCCGGGCTCCCCGGCCCGGCCTCGCCAATCCTCGCTCATCAGGCTCGGATCGGCATGCAGTCGACCAAAGATCTCACTTGTCACATGGCGCGCCTTGGCGGTCATCCGGTTCACCCGCCAATGCCGATACATCCGCGCGAACAGGAACTCCTTGATCACCCGGTTGGCCTCGGCCATCGGCGCGCTGAACGCGATCACCGGCCGCTTGGCGGCGCGGACCGCGTCGGCGTCGGCTGGGTCCAGGGCAGCGATGCGGCGCTTGCTCTCGGCCACCAGATCGGACACCAGAACATTGATCACCCGCCGGATCGTCTCGTGGCGCAGCCTGGTCGGCGGGACATCGAGACTGGCCCGCCGTGCCTCACCCAGCGCCTCGCCGACCACTGGCAGATGTCGGATATCGCCGATATCGAACAATTTCGCGCGCAGCCCGTCATCCAGATCGTGGCTGTGATAGGCGATATCGTCGGCCAATGCCGCGACCTGCGCCTCGGCAGCCGCATGCGTGTGCAGATCGAGCTTATGGCGGCTGTCATATTCGGCGACATAGGGGGGCGGCTTGCGGAGCGGGCCATTATGCTTGGCCAGCCCCTCCAACGTCTCCCAGGTCAGATTCAGCCCGTCGAACGCGGCATAGCGGCTTTCCAGCATCGTCACGACACGCAGTGACTGCGCATTGTGGTCGAAACCGCCGAACGGCTTCATCGCGGCGGCCAAAGCCTCCTCCCCGGCATGCCCGAACGGCGGATGGCCGAGGTCGTGCGCCAGCGCCAGGGCCTCGGCGAGGTCCTCGTCGAGCCCGAGTTCCCGCGCCACCGAGCGGGCTATCTGCGCCACTTCGATACTGTGGGTCAGCCGGGTGCGATAGAAATCGCCTTCGTGATTGACGAACACCTGTGTCTTGTATTGCAGCTTGCGGAACGCCGAGCTGTGGATCACACGGTCCCGGTCGCGCTGCCATGGGCTGCGCGTCGGTGCCTCCGGTTCCGGGTGCAGCCGGCCCCGGGACGTCTCCGCCCGCACCGCCCATGCCGCTTTGCTCATCAGAAATGGCTCCCCATGCAGCGCGCGCATACACCCGGCGCGAGGGGGGTTCAATCCGGCCCGTCAATCACCTACATTGAGTGCATGGAAACTCAGACCCTGATGCCGTTCCGCCTGACCGAGCGCGCCGCCGCCCGCATCGCCGAGATCGTGGCGGCCCAGGGCGGGCAGTCGGCGCTCCGCGTCGAGGTCCTGGCTGGCGGATGCAGCGGCTTCCAATACAAGTTTGACCTCGACCAGCGCCAGGCAGACGACGATCTGGTGATCGAGCAGTCCGGCGCCAAAGTATTTATCGACCCCGCGAGCCTGGACCTGCTGGCCGGATCCGAGCTGGATTACACCGATGCGCTGATGGGCAGCCATTTCGCGGTGCGCAACCCAAACGCCAGCTCGTCATGCGGCTGCGGCACCAGTTTTGCCATTGCCTGATATGATCGCCTGACGTGCGTCTCGCCAGCTGGAATGTGAATTCCATTCGCCAGCGTGAGGGTCACGTGACCCGTTGGCTGGCCAAGCAGCAGCCGGACATCCTGTTTTTGCAGGAACTCAAATGCGAGACCCCGGCGTTCCCGGCCGGTAGCTTCTCCGCCGCTGGCTACCGCTGCGAGGTCGTCGGCCAGAAATCCTATAATGGCGTCGCTGTACTCGGCCGCATCCCGTTTGAGGTGGTCCACAGGTCCCTCCCCGGCCTGCCAGCCGACGACGCCCAGGCGCGCTATATCGAAATCGCCACCGCGGATCTCACCGCTATCGGCATCTATCTCCCCAATGGCAACTCAGGCGGCGATCAGGGGTACCACTACAAGCTCGCCTGGATGGAAGCCCTCCGTCAGCGCGCCAAAGCCCTGCTGGATGCCAACACACCGTTTGCCCTGCTCGGCGACTTCAACGTCTGCCCCACCGACGCCGACCTAGCACCCGGCACCCTGCCCGCGACCGACGCCCTGGTCCGCCCACAAACCCGAGCCGCCTTCCGCGCGTTGCTCTGGCTGGGCCTCACCGACGCCATCCGCGCCCTGCATCCGAGCGAACCCTGCTGGACGTTCTGGGATTACCAGGCCGGCGCCTGGCCCCGCGACCGAGGTCTGCGGATAGATCATGCCCTGCTGTCCCCCTCCGTCGCCGAACGCCTCACCACCGCCACCCCCGACCGCCACGAACGCGGGGAAGATCAGCCCTCCGACCACGTCCCGATCATCGTGGACCTCGGGTGATTCGGGGGCTGCTGAGGGGAGAAAGTAAGCCGGGATCTGCCCGAACCCGCCAAGGGCCAAGCCCCTGGACCTTAGAGTCCGTTTGAAAACACACCTATGTTGGCCATCTGACGCGCTTTTCCTGCGCTCCGTTCGCTCGGCGAGGGACCGAGCGGAGCTCACGACCAAGTGGTCGCCCCGCTTCGGTGCTCGGAAAAACACGCCAGCTTGCTCACCCCAGCGAGTTTTCAAACAAACTCTTGGATGTGAAGGGTAGGTGACGAAGGGGCGCGGCCCCTTTGCGGTCTGGGCCGAGCCCAGCCTTACTTCCTTCCCTGAGCCGTCCCCCGTCACTCGCAGCCCAACGATTGTCGGGTCTTGGCGGGAAAGCCTTTTTTGGGGTCGTAGGGTTCGATGATTTGTTCGCATTGCTGCAGGCCGTCGGCTTTCCATCGCAGGATGCGGGTGGTGCCGCTGTAGCGGCATTCGATCAAATGTGATCGGCCTGGACTATCCTTCATCTGCCACACGTTGTGCCAGGTTTTGCCCGCCTCGAAGCTGGTGTCGGGGGCCAGGGAGGGCGGTGATTTGTCGTCGATGGTCTGGCCGGTTGGAAGATCCAGGACGGCGGATTGCTGCAGTGGCCGATTATCGCCCACGCCCCATGAGGATGGGGCTTCGCTGGGGCATTCCAGCAGGTATTTCGAGAAGGTCGGCTCCTTGGGGGCGGCGTGGGCGATGGCGGCCGCGGTCAGGAGCGTGGTGGCCGTCAGCGCGGCGAGGGATCGGATCATGCGAGCCTCCTTCTTGTCATTATCGGGCTTGTCGTTGTCAGGTGGGCAGCCATAGCACCTGGTCGATCCGGTCGGCACCGCCGGCGATCATGGCCAAGCGGTCGAAGCCTAGGGCGATACCGGCGGCAGGTGGCATGCCATGCTCGAGGGCAGCCAGAAAATCCTCGTCGAGCGGCCAGCCGGCATCGCCATAAAGGCTGGTTCGTCGCGCCCGATCGTCCAGAAAGCGGGCGCGTTGCTCGGCGGCGTCGGTCAGCTCGACGAAGGCGTTGGCGAGTTCCATGCCGCAGACATAGAGCTCGAACCGTTCGGCGACCCGGGGGTCGGCGGGGTCACGACGCGCCAGGGCGGCCTGGGTGGCGGGCCAATGGGTCAGGAAGGTCGGACGGGCCTGGCCGAGATGCGGCTCGATCCGTTCCAGCAACAGGCGGAAGAACAGGTCTTCCCAGTTTTCGCCAGGTCGCAACCGTGTCTTGGCCTGGGCTGCCAGGGCTGAGGGATCGCCGGCGGTGCCGAGCAGGTCGGCGCCGACATGGCGGGCGAATGCCTCGGCGACGGTCAGCACCTCATAATCGCCAAGAGCCGTCGTCACGCCGCGGCAGGTCAGCATGGGGGGGAGCACGCAGCACAGCAGCGCGTGGGTTTCGGCGATCAGGTCAGCCATGTCGGCGCCGGGGCGATACCATTCCAGCATGGTGAACTCGGCGGCGTGGCGGTCGCTGCCCTGTTCGTTGCGCCAGACACGGGCGAGTTGGAAGATCGGGCCGCTGCCGGCGACCAGCAGGCGCTTCATGGCGAATTCCGGGCTGGTGTGCAGCCAGAGCGGGGTCGCGGTTCCGTCCGGGGACACATGTTCGGTGCGGAACGCCGCGAGATGGACCTCCTCGCCGGGTGCCGCGACGGCATAGGGCGTCTCGACCTCGGTATAGCCTCGCGCGGCGAAGAAAGCCCGGGTGGCTGATGTCAGCAGTCCGCGTCGGCGCAGGAACGGCAGCCGTGCCGCCAGCTGTTCGGGGTGCCAGGCGGGCTGAGGGGGCGCTTGCGGCAACATGGCACCCATATTAGAGGCAGCGCATGCCCGACGGCACATCCTTTCGCGACGCGACGCACACCCTGCGGACGGCTGACGAGCTGGTCGCGGCCGGGCTGGTGCCGCGTGCCCAGCGCGATCAGGCGGCACGCGTCGAGACGCGCTACGCGATCGCGGTGAGCCCGGCCATGCGGGCTTTGATCGCCGAGGCGGGGGAGCCGATCGCGCGGCAGTTCATCCCGGACGAGAGCGAGCTGTCGACCGCGCCGCATGAGCGCGCCGACCCGATCGGCGATGACGCGCTGTCGCCGATCAAGGGCATCGTGCATCGCTATGCCGACCGCGCCTTGCTCAAGCCGTTGCTGGTCTGCCCGGTCTATTGCCGGTTCTGTTTTCGTCGCGAGCATGTCGGCCCGGATGG
>Ga0116226_10000703_pt1 | contig 28579 bp, 24 predicted proteins | sample S1TSphfallax_FD_89692 | JGI IMG/M metagenome (GOLD analysis project Ga0116226, IMG submission 89692) | Host-associated microbial communities from peat moss isolated from Minnesota, USA - S1T2_Fa - Sphagnum fallax MG | ecosystem: Host-associated > Plants > Peat moss > Unclassified | place: USA...
AGGAAGTGTTCTTTTCTGAAAAAAAGAACCAAAAAACTTTTGCGCTTCGGCGGACGTGGACATGGGCCACGTACGCCAAGTGGAAAAAGTTTTTTGGTTCTTTTTTTCAAAAAAGAACACTTCCTTCCTTTTCTTGTGGCTGCTAAACGCCCCGGATGTCTGCCCCCCTGCCCAAGGCCTGGCCGTTCGAGGAAGCGCAAAAACTCGCCGTGCGCGCGCAGGAACTCGCCCGGCGCGAGGTGCTGTTCGAAACCGGCTATGGCCCCAGCGGCCTGCCGCATATCGGCACATTCGGCGAGGTCGCGCGCACCAGTTGGGTGCGCCACGCCTACAGCGTGCTGACCGGCCAGAAATCCCGCCTGCTCGCCTTCTCCGACGACATGGACGGGCTGCGCAAGGTGCCGGACAACGTGCCGAACCGGGATGTGCTGCGCGGCTTTCTCGGCCAGCCATTGACCAAAATACCGGACCCGTTCGGCACGCATGAAAGCTTCGGGCACCATAATAATGCCCGGCTGCGCGGCTTCCTGGACAGTTTCGGATTCCAGTACGAATTCGCCTCGGCCAGCGCGTATTACGCCGCCGGCACGTTCGACGCGGCGCTGCGGCGGCTGCTGGAATGTTTCGATGAAGTGCTGGCGGTGATGCTGCCGACACTCGGCAACGAACGCCGCGAGACCTATGCGCCGATCCTGCCGCTGCACCCCGAGACCGGCATTGTCATGCAGGTGCGCATCGACCAGGTCGATCCCGCCGCCGGCACGGTGTTCTGGACTGATGAGGATGGCCGCAAGTTCGAAACCTCGGTCTATGGCGGTGCGGCCAAGTGCCAGTGGAAGGCCGACTGGGCGATGCGCTGGTACGCGCTCGGCGTGGATTACGAAATGTCCGGCAAGGACCTGATCGACAGCGTCAAGCTGTCGACTCGGATTTGCACCATTCTGGGCGCCAAGCCGCCGATCGGCTATACATATGAATTGTTTCTTGATGATCACGGGCAGAAGATCAGCAAGAGCCGCGGCAATGGCCTGTCGGTGGAGGAATGGCTGCGCTACGCGCCGCCGGAAAGCCTGTCGCAGTTCATGTATAACCAGCCGCATCGCGCCAAGCGGCTCTATTTCGATGTGATTCCGCGCGCCGCGGACGAGTATATCGCCAATGTCGAGCGGGCGCGCGCCGAGGATGAGGCGGCGTTGAAGGCGAATCCGGCCTGGCATTTCCATGCCGGGCATATTCCCGACAAGGCCGGCAGCCCGATTTCGTACACGATGCTGCTGAACCTGGCGAGCGTGGTAAACGCGGAAACGCCCGATATGTTATGGGGTTTTATCCGCCGCTATAGTCCGGCGGCGTCGCCCGAGGCGGAGCCGTTCCTGGCGCGCCTGGTGGAACATGCGGTGGCGTATTATCGCGATTTCGTCCGGCCGACGAAGAAGTTCCGGTCAGCCACCGAAACCGAGCGCGCGGCGCTGGCCGACCTGGCCGAGACGCTGCGCGGCATGGACGCGGCGACGCATGCGGAGACGATTCAGACCGCCGTCTACGAGGTCGGCAAGCGCCACCCGTTTGCCGCGCTGAAGGATTGGTTCGGCTGCCTGTATCAGGTGCTGCTCGGCCAGCAGGAAGGCCCGCGCTTCGGCGGGTTCGTGGCGCTGTATGGCGTTCGCGAAACGGTGGCGCTGATCGAGACCGCACTTACGGCGCGGGCCGCGTAACAGCAGCCTGCGGCGTGCAAGCGAGACCCGGAGTTCGCGACGCTCATCCGGGCGACGACATTACGAATGCGGCGGCGGTGCCTGGTTCCGTGCGGCCTGCGCCTGGGCCTCGGCCGCCTGCTTTCTTTTGACGGCCGCTTCATGATGGCCAATGACGCAGCCGGCGGCGGCGCCGACCACGGCGTGATGGCCGGCAACATGTCCCGCCACCCCGCCCACCGCCGCCCCGGTGGCGCAGCCGGCGTAGGCGGCCGCCGGTGCGGCGAGAGATAGCGCGACCGTGAGAATTATATTGAGATTTCGCATGGAGGATGTCCTGTCTCAGCCCAGCGCCATAACGCGCCGCGGTGCGGCGTGGTTCATTGGGCCTGGCAAAAAGGGCGCCGGCCGGGATTGACGGACGCCCTGGGGAATCGTTGTTGAAAACAAGGTCCGGCCGGTTATTCTGGCGCCGGCTTGGATCATCCCATCATGTATCGCCTGCTGTTCGGTTCGATCGTTGTCTGCTGGGCTGCCGCTGCCGCCGCTGCCGCGCAACGTCCTGAAGTCGGACCGCCCGCTGCGTGGGTGCGCCCGGTGGTGGGGCCACTCGCCGAGACAGCGCCGACGCAAGCCGCGATCAAGATTCTGCTGCAGGACGAACAGTTGAATTTCGCGCCGGCCGCCGATGAAGCTTATTACGAAAAGATTCTGCGTATCCAGACCCCGCAGGGGCTGGACGATTTAGGCACGATCAGCCTGCCGTGGGATCCGGATACCGAGACATTGCGGGTCCATAAATTCGAGATTCGGCGTGGCGCGCGGGTCATCGACCTGCTGGGCGACGGCCGGGCATTCACCATTCTGCGGCGCGAAAATAATCTCGAAGGTGCCGCGCTGGATGGTGTGCTGACCGCCGCGATAGAGCCCGCCGGCTTGCAGGTGGGTGACGTGATCGATCTCGCCTACACGTACCGCCAAGCCGATCCGGCGCTGGGCGGCCACGCGGAGCGCATCGCCGGCGGCTGGACCAATGCGCCGATCGACCATTTGCGGTTCCGGGCGCATTGGACTGGCCAGACGCCACTTCAGTGGCGCGCCAATGACGCCGTCGCCGGCCTCAAGGAGGTGCGCGGCGCCGAGGGTACCGATCTGTTGCTCACGCTGGACGGCATCGAGCCATTGGTGCAGCCGAACGGCGCGCCACCGCGCTTCCAGCAAGGCCGCCAGATCGATTTCTCCGGCTGGGGATCGTGGGCGCAATTGGCTGGCCGGTTTGCACCGTTCTATGATGCGGCCGCGCGGCTTGCGCCGGACTCGCCGCTGCGGGCGGAAATCGCCCGCATCCGCGGCGCGAGCACCGATAAGCGGGCGCAGGCCGCGGCGGCGCTGGCACTGGTGCAGGACCAGGTGCATTACGTCTTCCTTGGCATGAACGATGGCGGCCTGGTGCCCGCTGCCGCCGACCTCACCTGGTCGCGGCGATTTGGCGACTGCAAGGGCAAGACCGTGCTGCTGCTGGCGCTGCTGCATGCGCTGGAGATCGATGCGCAGCCGGTGCTGGTCAGCACCACCAACGGTGACGGGCTCGATACGCGGCTGCCGATGGTTGGCGTGTTCGACCACGTGCTGGTGCGCGCCATGATTGGCGGCACGCCATACTGGCTGGACGGCACGCGCGTCGGCGACCGGCGGCTGGAAGACATCGCGGTGCCGCCGTTCATCTGGGGCCTGCCGCTGGTGGCACAGGGTGCGGCGCTGGTGCGGCTGACACCGACGCCCCCGACGCGGCCGCTGATGGCGACGGCCATTCGCATCGACGCCTCGGCAGGCCTGGCGGTGCCGGCGCCGTTTCATGTCGAAACCGTGCTGCGCGGTGATTCGGCGATCGATCTGAAGTTGCAGTTCGCTGACCTTACACCGGCGGAGCTCGATCGCGGGCTGCGCGACTACTGGCTCAAGCGCTATGATTTCGTCGGCATCACTGCCGTCTCGGCGCGGTTCGACGAGGCGACCGGCGAGGAACATCTCGGCATGGACGGCATGGCCACGATGGATTGGAGCGGCAATCGCTACGAGACCGACGGGTTGGTGCTGGGCTTGCGGGCGCATTTCAACCGTTTCGCCGGGCCGCACCAGGATGCACCGTTCGCGGTGAATTTTCCGGTCTATACCCAGCATAGCGAGACGATCCTGCTGCCGTATGGCGGCGCGCGCTTCACGGTCGACGGCGACGATATCGACATGACCGTGGCGGGAACAAAATACTGGCGCCGCGCGCGCATCGTGAACGGCGTGTTCACCGCCGAGGCGACGGCACGCAGCCTGCAACCCGAATTTCCCGCGTCCGAAGCGCCGGCGGCGGCGCGTACGTTGCGCAACATGGCGAAAGGCACGATTTATCTGCGGGCGCCGGATCATTATGTTCTGACCGACGCCGAGGTTGCCGCCGCGCGCGCCCGGACGCTGACCAGCGAAGCCGATTTTCTCGATCGTGGCGCCATGCTGCTCGATCACAGCGACTTCGATCACGCCATCGCCGATTTTGACCATGCCATTGCGCTGAACCCAAAAAATGGCACGGCGTTCGCGGGCCGGGGCATGGCGTATACGTGGAAGGGCGATCTCGCTCGCGCCCGGCACGATATCGACGCCGCATTTCTGCTCGAGAGCTCGAATCCGCTGGTGTTTCGCGCGCGTGGCTACCTGGCGCTGGAGGGCGGTGACATTGCAGGTGCGATCGCCGCGCTGACGACCTCGTTGGACATGGAACCGGGGAACGCGTTTGCGCTGCTGGCCCGCGCGCGGGCCTATGAAAAAGCCGGCGACGATGATCGGGAACTGGCCGACACGGCCGAAATCATCAGCCAGCGCCAAGATATGGTCATGGCCTATCTGATGCGTGCCAATGCTTACATGCGGCGGCACCAAAAGGACGAGGCTCTGCACGAAGTGGACGTGGCAGTCGCGGCCAATCCAGCCAGCGCCTATGCCTACACGGTCAAGGGGCTGGTCGACGTTGCGTGTGACAAGAACGATGCCGCGCGCGCGGCATTCGACCGTGCGGTCGAACTCGAACCGACGGCGCAACACTATCTCAAGCGCGCCCAGTATCGCGCAAAATCGGATATCGCCGGCCGGCGCGCTGATATCGATGCCGCGCTGCGGCACGATCCACGCTCGGCCGATGCATTATCGATGCGCGCATCGATGCAATACGACCAGGGCGCTTATGCGGACGCCGCAGCGACGCTGGCAGCCGCGATTGCCATCGACGGCAGCAACTTCCGCCTGCTGGTGGACCGTGGCGCCGCCTACGCCCGCGCCCATCAGCCGGCATTGGCGGAAAAGGATTTCGTCGCCGCCCGCGCGCTCGCGTCCAGCGCGGGCGCGCTGAACGATCTGTGCTGGCGCCAGGCGACCGCCGGTGTCGCGCTGGCCGGCGCGCTGTCGGCCTGCGACGCCGCCCTGGCAAAGGCGCCGGCACAACCCAACTATCTCGACAGCCGCGGTTTCGCGCTGTTGCGGCTGTCGCGCTACGATGAGGCCATCGCAGCGTATACGGCGGCGCTGAAATTGCGCCCGGACTCGCCTTATTCCCTATATGGGCGCGGCATAGCCCGGCGGCGGCGGGGCGACGCCCGCGCAGGCGGCGCGGATATTTCGGCAGCCCTCGCGGCCAACGCCGATCTGGCGCGCGAGTTTGCGAGCTATGGTGTGGTACCGTAATAGAATTCAGGACGTGAAAGAGCGAAGCCTGCCTGCTACCCAGTACGGCGCGCGACGGCGGGCTGGGCGAAATCGTAGCGGCGCCAGTCAGGGGTGTGCAGGAACCACTCTGTCTCACGAGCGGCCCCGTGCAGGTCGTCCAGCACGCGGATGCGCGTGTGGGCCGGGCCGTCCGGCGGCAATTCGAAGCCGAGCACCGTGTCGCCGGGCCGCATCGGCACACGCTCGGCCGGCGCCAGGCTTTCGGCCGGCGCCAGGCGGGATTTCAGATTGGTGCGAACACGGGCTTCATAGAGAAAGGCGCGGCGGGCGCCGCTGAAATAGAGTTTCAGCCAGGAGCGCAGCGAACGGGCGCGGGTGTCGCCGAAATAAGGGCTGTTGATCTCTTCGCCATCCTGAAATTGCAGTCCCAGGGCGCGCACGGTGGCGGGCAGTATCGGAAGTTTGGCGTCGGTCTGCGGTTCGTATCTGCCGAAATAGAACGACGGGTCCATGCGCACGCCGAGATGTTGTTCCAGTTGGCGGACGATGCCGCAATATAGCGCGCGTGCGGGGTGGGTCGCGGTCAGCATCATGCGTTTTTCGCGGAATTCGCGCTCCACGATGGCGGCGACGCCGATCTGCGCTTCGCCGATCTCCTCGGTGCGGCGCAACAGCGTGTGGCAGCGCGCGGCATACGCCTCGGCCGCGGGCAGCGTATGGCCCTCGACGATGAAGCTCTCGAACGCGCTAAAATCCGGGTATTCCAGCGCCAGGCGATAAAGGTCGGGATAGTAACTATGGCCACGGCCGAGGTCGCCCATGACCAGACCGGGGAAATAGCCGCCCCATTGAACCAACGGGTATGAAACGGTCTGCACGCCGCGGTCCAGGCAGGCCTCGACCAGCAGGGCCGTGCGGTATTCGCCGGCCCGGTTGATCGGCGAGAACACGACCGCGTCGTAATTGATCAGGGAGTCGTAAGGGAACGGCGCCTGGTCCCTCATCAGGCGGAAATTTTCCAGGAAGTCGGTGGCAATGCCGGGCGGCCCGAAGAGGTCGAAGATCCGCTTGAGGGCCGCCGCATGACACGCGCCGTAGAACAATATCCGCATGAACCCAGTGCCGGTTTCGCCGAGCGCGGTGCCTAGCCCGACCGTGTCCGACGGGGCAAGGCGGGCAAAGCGAAGTAAGACGTGTTCTTTTTTGAAAAAAGGAACCAAAAAACTTTTGCTTTTTGGTATTCGCGCCAGCCCGATCAGCACTGCGCCAGGGCATCAGAGCCAAAGGGCAAAAGTTTTTTGCTGCCTTTTTTTGAAAATAAGTTCTTTCTACCTCACTTTCGTGCATGGTTTGCGTCCGGCGCCGAAATCGCGGAAAAGCCGCCTACGGCGCGCTCGATGTTTGGTGACCACGATTTCTGATCCCGCGACGCAACATAAATCCGGGCGCCTGGAGGCGCTGACGCGGGCGGCACGGCATCTGCCGGCGGTGCTGGGCTTCGTGCTGCTGATCGGCGCCATCTATGTCGTGCAGCGCGAGTTCCGGCACCTCAATGTCCGCGAGGTGGGCCGCGCTATGGCGGCGATGCCGGCGCGCGCGCTGCTGATCGCGGCAGTGTGGAACGTCGCCGCCTATGGCGTGCTGACCTTCTATGACCGGCTGGCGACGATCTATGCCGGCAAGAGGGTGAGCTACGCGCGCACCGCCTTCGCCAGTTTTTGCGCCTATGCGCTGGCGCATAATCTGGGTTTCGCCGCTTTGTCCGGGGCCGCGGTGCGCTACCGGCTCTATGCCAATTGGGGGCTGACGCCGGCGCAGATCGCCAAGGTCATCGGGTTCTGCAGCCTGACGTTCGGGCTGGGCGGCATGTCGCTCGGCGGCGCCATTCTGTTCGGCGAGCCGCGGGCGGTGCCGTGGTTCGGCACGCATCTGCCGGTATGGGCGCTGCATGCCGTGGGCGGTCTGCTGTGGGCGGTGGTCGCCACCTATGTCTTCATTTCCACCCGGTTCCCGGTGTTCACGATCGCCGGGCGGACGATCGAGCTGCCGAGCTGGCGCATGGCGCTGATGCAGGTGGCGCTGGCGACGGTCGACGTGGCGGTGACCGCCAGCATTTTCTACGCCCTGCTGCCGAACGCGCACGGCCTGACCTGGCTGCGGTTCCTGGCGATCTATCTCGGCAGTTACGCGGCCGGCCTGGTGGCCAATGTGCCGGGCGGGCTCGGCGTGTTCGATGCGGCCATTCTGCTCGGCCTGTCGGACTATATGCCGCCGCAGACGGTGCTCAGCGCGTTGTTTGTGTTCCGGCTTTATTACTACATCATTCCGCTGTTCCTCGCCGGGGCGCTGTTCGCCGGCAATGAATTGCTGGTGCGGCGCGGCACCCCGCCGCGCAGCGCCGGCGCGGTGCGCTGGAGCGAGCCGGATTTCGCCGTGGCATCGTCGGTCGGCGGCGTCGCGGTGTGCGGCGCGATCCTGCTCGGCGTCGGGGTGCTCGATACGCACCCCGACTTTTCCTGGATGGATGCGGGGCTCGCGGCCTTCGCCGCCAGCGCGGGGCAGTATGTGCCGAGCATCATCGGCGCGGCGCTGATGGTGCTGGCGGTGGGGCTTTCGCAGCGCGTGACGCTCGCCTGGGGGGCGACGGTGATCATGCTGCTCGCCGGCGCCGCGGTCACCGGGCTGGAAGGCGAGCCGGCCTGGGTGCCTGGGCTGCTGGTGATCTGTGCGCTGTCGATCGCGCCGTTTCGTGAGGCGTATTATCGCGATGCGCGCCTGGTCAGCCACACGTTGCAGCCCGGCACGCTGCTGCCGTTGCTCGGCTTGCTCGGCAGCGTGGTGTGGCTCGCGAATTTCGTGCCGACGGTGCATCGGCTGGCCCGCGATTCGTGGTGGGAAGTGGTGCTGAGCGCGCAGACGCCGACCAGCGTGCGGGCGGCGGTGGCGCTCGCCGTGCTGCTGCTGGTGGTGGCGCTCTGGGGCGTGATCAGGCCGGGCCGCGTGGTCGCAATGCCTTGGAACGCGGAGGGGCGGCTGCGCTATATCCAGCTCGGCGCGCTGCCGCCGCCGGATGCGGATGGGCTGGTGATGGGCGAGCAAGGCCGCGCCGGCATTCCGTTCCGCCGGCTGGGCCGTGTGCTGGTGGGATTGGGCGATCCGGCGGGCGCGGAGGGCGATCGCGTCGCGGCGGTGTGGCGGCTGCGGGATCTGGCGCATCAGGAAGGCCGCGCACCGGCGATCTGGCGGGCCGGCGTCGGAATGTTAAAGATATACAACGATCTCGGCCTGACCGCGGTGCCGCTCGGGCCCGACGGCATGCCCGCGACGCCGGCGCCCGACATGCCGGCACGGCAATATCTGTGCTGCGTGGCGGAGCGCGACCTGGCCGACCTGCTGCCGCGCCTGGCGGCCTTGGGCCAACGCCAATTCCAGCGGCGGCCGGGGCACCCGCCGGTTGCGGCCTGACTGCGCCCTCTCCGTATTTTCACGGGAGAGGGCTTTCGATTGGCTATTTCAGTGCGGCGCTATTTCTCTTTGGCTTTCGTACCCAGGCCGATCTTTTTGGCCAGCGACGAACGGTGCTTGGCGTAATTCGGCGCCACCATCGGATAATCCGGCGAAAGTCCCCATTTCTCGCGATATTGTTCCGGTGTCATGTGATACGCCGTCGCCAGATGACGTTTCAGCATCTTGAGATGCTTCCCGTCCTCCAGACATACCAGATATTCGGAAAATACCGATTTTTTGATAGGCACGGCGGGCAACTGCTTTTCGGCCACCTTGGGTGGCGGCGTGTCGCGGCCGATACCGTCCAGCGTGCGGTAGACATCCTGGATAAGTCCCGGCAGGCCTTCCGGCGCCACCGCGTTGTTGGACACATGTGCAGCAACAATCTGCGCTGTCAGGCCAAGTACTTCTATCGACAATGGCTGTTCGGCCATGGCCCGTGTCCCTCTTCATGAATTGGTCTTGCTGCTTATATACGGATCGCGATGACCGTTTCGCAAGCCAACGACGAATATTTATGGATAGTGCGAACGTGACACAGTCGTGCGGCGTCGATGCGCATTTGGACATCACCGGCGAGACCTGTCCGATGACCTATGTGCGCACGCGCCTGGCGCTGGACCGGCTGCGGAGCGGACAAGTGCTGGAGGTGCGGCTGCGCGGCGCCGACCCGGCGGCGAACGTGCCGCGCACCGCACTACAGCAAGGTCACGCGGTGCTGTCGCAGCAGGTGGACGAAGGCGGTGTTACCGTGCTGCGTCTGCGCCGGGCCTGAGTCCGCGCGATAGCACCAGCGCGTCGGCGCCGTCCGGATAATAGCGCGCGCGGCGCCCGACCTGCACAAACCCCGCGGCACGATACAGCGCCTGGGCAGGCTGGTTCGTCATCGAAACTTCCAGGAAAAACCGTGTGGCGCCAACCGACAAAGCGTGCGCGGCGGCCGCATCCACCAGCGCCCGGCCGATGCCGGCGCGCCTCGCCTCCGGCGCCACCGCGAGCGTCAGAATTTCCGCCTCGTCGGCCACCACCCGCGCGAGGATCATGCCGCCTGCCGCGGCGATGAACGCGAACACGCCCGGCATCGACAGTTCGGCCGCCATGACGGCCGCGTCCCACGCTTCGTCCGGCGGAAAACATTGCGCGTGAATGGCGGCCATCAACGGTGGATGCGCAGCGCCGGCACGCAGGATCATTGCGGCGCCGCCCGTAAGCCGCCCGCCGGCAATTTCGCCTCCGGCGGGTCGACATAGAGCGGGATCGCGGCGAGCGCGGGCAGGCCGCCCGCGGCACGGCGCAGGCCGACGCGCGCGACATGCAAAGGCGCCGGCCAGCGCGCGCTGGTCAGCATCACATCCGCACCACGCGCGGCAAGCCAGGCAGCCACCGGATTGGCCGCATCGCCGGCAACCGCGACCGGCCCGCGCGCATCCGGCAACGCGTCCAGCGCGAACGCGGCAAGATCGCCGTCGCGATCAAGAAAGACGCGACCCCGCCTACTGTCCATCGCCACCCACAGCGCCCGGCCACCCAGCGCCGGCAGCGCCTCCGCCAACGCTTCGGCCACCGTCACGCCGACGATCGGCACACCGCCGCCCAACGCAAGCCCCTGCGCCAACGCAATCCCGGCGCGCAGCCCGGTGAAACTCCCCGGTCCAACCACCACCGCAATCAACTCCGGCGCGCCCGCCGCCGCCATCAGCCGCGCCGCCATCAACGGCATCATCTCCGGCAGCCCACGCACCGCGTCCTGCGCCTCCGCCGCGCACACAACATCCCCCCGCACGATCGCCGCCCTGCACCCCCCCGCCGCCGACGCGATCGCGAGGACTGGCGTTGTCATGATGGTCCGCTTCGGGTTTGGGTTTTCGAAGAAGGCGGGGGCTCCGCCCCTCGACCCCGTCGTGCGAAGCACGCATGCGCGTGACGTGCGAAGCACGCATGCGCGTGACGTGCGAAGCACGCATGCGCGTGACGGGGCCTGAGGCCCCAGACCCCGTCATGCGAATGCGCGCTGCGCACGACGGGGGTCGAGGGGGCAAAGCCCCCCGCCTTCTTCGAAAACTCAAACTCATAACGAATCAGTATCACAACATCAGGCACGCGTCGCCGAACGGGAGGCGGGGGTTGCGGGGGAACAGGGCGGCGGGATCGCCTTCGCCGAGATTGAGCAGGAAATTCGATTTCCATCCGGTCTGGCTGAAGAATTCGCGATCGACGGTGGCGCGGTCGAAGCCGCTCATGGCGCCGGTATCGAGCCCCAGCGCGCGTGCGGCGATGATCAGATAGGCGCCTTGCAGCGTGCCGTTACGGAAGGCGGTTTCCTCGGCGAGTTCCGCGTTGCCGGCGAACCAGGCGCGGGCATCGTCATGCGGGAAGAGGGTCGGGAGTTGTTCGTAGAAATGCGGGTCGTAGGCGACGATGACGGTGACGGCGGCGGCCATGGTTTTCGCGACATTGCCGGCGGAGAGCGCGGGCAGCAGGCGTTCGCGCGATTCGCCGGTGCGCAGGAAGACGAAGCGCGCGGGTGAGCTGTTGGCGCTGGTCGGGCCGAATTTGGTCAGTTCGTAGAGCTGGAAAATTGTTTCGTCGCTGACGGGCTTGCCGGTCCAGCCATTATGGGTGCGGGCGGTGCGAAAGAGCGTGTCGAGTGTGGCGTCGGGGACCGGCATGGAAACTCCGATTTACGGCCTCGGGCGGCGCGCATTTGGTGAGCTGAAGCCACCCTATTTATTGGCGACCGGGAAATTCGATTCCCAGCCGCCGCCGAGCGCTTTGTAGAGCTGCACGACGTTCGACGACACGGTTGTCGTGCTCTCGGCCAATTGCAATTGGGCGGACAGGAGCGCGCGCTCGGAGTCGAGCACGTTCAGAAAATCGGCGACGCCCTGGCGGTAGCGCTCGCGCGACAGGTTCAGCGCGTTGCGGTTCTGATCGACGCTGACTGCCAGCGCATCGCGTCGCCGCTGTTCGGCGGCATACGCCGTCATGGCGTTATCGACGTCGTGCCACGCCTGCAACACCGTCTGCTGGTAATTCAGCGCCGCTTCCTGCTGCTGCGTCTTGCGCAGTTCCAGTGTCGCGCGCAGGCGGCCGCCTTCGAAAATCGGCACGCTGATACTGGGACCGATGCCGTACTGATGCGCGCCCCAATTGCCGAGATCCTTGAAGCGCAGCGCCTGTAGACCGACGCTGCCGTCCAGCGTGACCTTCGGGTAAAAGTCGGCGACTGCGACGCCGATATCGGCGGTGGCGGCATGCAACTGGTCCTCCGCTTCGCGGATGTCCGGCCGCCGGCGCGCCAGTTCGGAGGGCAGACCCACCGGCACCGTCGGCGGCACCGGCGGCACCGAAGCCGGCGTGATCAGCTCGGCGCGCAGCGCCTGCGGGCCCTCGCCGAGCAGGAAGCTCAGCGCGTTGATCTCCTGGTCGCGCTGCTGCTCGAGCTGCGGCACGTTGGCCTGATTGGTGGCAAGCTGCGCGGCGGCGTTGGCCACATCGAGCTCCGTCGTCAGGCCGCCGCGGTAGCGTGCCTGGGTGAGGTCCAGGCTCTCCTTCGCGGTCTTGATGTTTTCGGCGGCGATACGGAGTTCCTCCTGCGTGCCGCGCAATTGGACATAGTCGCGCGCAACTTCGGCGACCACGCTGAGCAACGCGTCGCGCCGCGCATCGGCGGATTGCTCGACACTGGCGTCGGCGCCTTCCACCTCGCGCCGCACGCGGCCCCACAGATCGAGCTCCCACGAGGCGTCGAAGCCATATTGCCACAGGCTAAAGGACGGGATCGACGTGCCGCCGGTGACGGTGCTGGGAATGCCGCCGCTGCGGCCGCCGAGACCGTTGGCGCTGCTGCCCTGGCTCGCGAAGCTGCCGCCGCTGCCGGCACCGCTGCCGCCCAGCAGGCCAATGACACCCTTCTGGCTGATCTTCTCGCCGGTGTAGCTGCCGTCCGCCTGCGCCGTGGGGAACTGGTCGGCGCCGGTGATGCGGCGCTGGCTGCGGCTCTCGGCTAGCCGGATGGTCGCCAGCCGCACGTTCAGGTTCGCCGCCGCCACGCGATTTTCGAGCGAGATCAGTTCTTGGTCGTGCAGGATGTTCCACCAGGCGGGATCGATCGGCTGAACGACCGGCTGGCTGGGCGCCGGGCGGGTGGCGTCCTTGCCATTGCCGGCGAACCAGGTGCCGGGCGACCACATTTTTGGCGGCGTCCAGTTCGGGCCGACGCTGCAAGCGCCCAGCATGGTGCCGGCGAGCAAGACGACGGACGCGGTGCGAACGCTGCGCAAGGGTATTTCTCCGGGCGTGGATACAGGGCGGCGACGCCGGACTGAACCGATCGGTTCAGTCAATGGGCACAAAGTAGATTTCCGCGGCGCGGCGTCAATAGCGGCAGAAGACGTGTTATTTTTTGAAAAAAAGAACCAAATAACTTTGGTCTGTTTCGCGCCGCGCACGCTGATGGAGGCCACGTCTGGTGGCGAAGGCGCAGGCGCAAAAGTTTTTTGGTTCTTTTTTTCAAAAAAAGAACACTGCTTTCTGGTCACCCGATTGCCCTGGGCCGCCGGCGTGGCGCGCGGCGGCTTAAACCATGTATAATCCTGGCGTGTGTAGGCGGTAGGACATGGCACGAGGTGAAGGCAGCGACCGGACATCGATCAAGAAGGAGATTCGCATTGCGGTCTTCTGGCGGGAGCTGATCGGCGATTACGAATATATCAAATTCGACCCGGACGACATGCTGCGCTGGTATCTGGCGATGGAAGTGCGCGGCCCGGTCGAGGTCGATGCGCTGATGACGGAGCGTTTTTCGACGTCGGCGCGGCGCAGCCCGGTGTCTGGCCTGGTGGGGCAGGCGCCGCACCCGCCGGCCTGGGTGGTGCGGGCGTGGCTCAGCAGCCAGCGGCCGAAATTTCCGCAATGGCGGGCGGTGACCGTTGCAGTGACGTTCGTCATTTTCACCAGCATCGCGCTGCCGACGCTGCATAGCTGCGCCGACATGAAGACCCATAATCCGTTGGCCTACAAGCCGCCCGATCCGCATCCGGCGATCGCAGCACCTGGTTCGCCGTTTTCAATCCAGACGCCGCAGGCAAGCGCGCCGATCGCGACACCGTCCACGATCGCGGCCGGGAGCAGCCCTGGCGCGCCGGCGCCGGTCGGCGGGACCGGTGGCGCGCGGGGCGGCGGGGGACAAGGGCCGCCGACCGGTTCCAATACGGTCTCCAGCGTGCCTGCCAGCACCGGGATTGCGGGCACCAAGCCACCGCAGTGACATTTTGATGCGCAGGGTAACGCCGGTCAGGGTCCCGACGCGTTATACTGATCCGCGTCGAGATTGACCCCCCGAGGAAGGCGGGGGGCGTCACGCGAATGCGTGCTTCGCACGACGCCCCCCGCCTTCCTTGATGAGTCAAATTCAAAGCGGATTGGTATTACGCTGCTGTGTTCGAGAGGAGGCTGCCATGAAACAAGCGTTCGTCCTGCTGGCGTGTCTTGCGCTCATCGGTTGTAGCGGCCCGGTTTCGCCGCGGCAGCGCGCCGAGGCATCGACCGACGTGCCGGAGGATCACCCGCATCCGCCAGGCCATATCGTGCCCATCCCGGGCGATCCGGGCCCGCCGCTACGCTGCTGGGACAATGGCGAGGACCAGGTCTGCAAACGCGACCCGCCATGAGAAACAGCCTTACGCTGCGTCCGCCATGGTCCTCACGCATGGTTGCAGGACGAAGCGCACCTCACGGTCCGGCTGGGTCGTGACGATGCCGCGGGGCAGGACGGCGCCGTCGCCGCAGAGTGTCACGCGGAAACTCTTCAGCAGGCGGGCCATGACCAGCACGGCTTCGGTGAGCGCGAATGTCGCGCCGACGCAGATGCGCGGGCCGGCGCCGAACGGCAGATACGCGAAGCGCGGCACGGGTGGAGCGCCGGGCAGGAAGCGGGCCGGGTCGAACGCGTCCGGCGCGGCCCATAGCCGGCGGTGGCGGTGCAGCACCCAGGGTGAAATGACGATGACGGTGCCCGGTGCCACGGCATGGCCGGCGACTTCGTCGGCACCGATCGCCTCGCGGGTCAGCAGAAAGGCGGGCGGATAGAGACGCAGCGCCTCGTCCACATGGGCGCGGGTCTGCGGCAAGCGCGTGGCTGCGTCCTCCGGGTTGCGGTCGAGATCCAGCGTGGCCGCTTCGGCGGCCAGCGCGTCCTGCTGGTCCGGGTAGAGGGCGGCGAGATAGAGGCTCCAGAACAAGGTGACCGCGGTGGTTTCGTGGCCGGCGAGAATCATGGTGGAGACTTCGTCGCGCAGCTGTTCATGGGTGAAGGCAGCGCCGGTTTCGGGATCGCGCGCGGTGTCGAGCAGGTCGAACAGGTCGCGGGCGCGGCCGGCTTCGGCGGGCAGCGCGCGGCGGGCGGCGATCAGGCGGTCGAGGAAGGCGAGCCAGGTGACGCGGAAGCGGGCGCGGCCGCGTTCGACCGGCCCCGCGATGCGCCCGGCCAGGAACAGGTCGAACAGGTCCGGGCGGGCATAGTTCAGGCCGTATTCCAGGATCAGCGCGCGCAATTCGGGGCCGAAACCGTCCATTTCGAGCGAGAACATCGATTGCCCGGCGATGTTGAGCGCCAGCGTTTGCAGATGCGGGAGCAGCGCGATCGGGCGGTAGGTGAGGCGCGCGAGCGCGGCTTCGGTCGTGGTGCTCGCGGTGGTGATGTGGCGCGCGAGCATCGGCATGGTGCGCGGCGCCATGGCCGGCGCGATGGTGCGGCGCTGGTGGCGCCAGGCGTCGCCTTCGGCCAGGAACAGCCCGTCGCCGAGGATGGGTGCGAGCACGCGGCGGGCGGCGAGGTTGCGGCGGTAATTGGCGGCGTTGGTGACCAGCACGTGGCGGATGGCGTCCGGGTCATTCAGCAGGAGTTGTTTGCGGCCGAGGAAGCTGCCTTCGGCGATATCGAGCTCGTAGGCGGGGGCGCCCCAGAGTTCGAGCGGGTTGCGGCGCAGGACGAGGAAGGCTTCGGCCTGGGTGCGCAGCCGCGTGGGCATCGGCGGGCGTGGCGGTAGCTGTAGCACATGACTTATCTGGGCTTTGTAGCAAGGAAGGCAAGTGTTCTTTTTTGAAAAAAAGAACCAAAAAACTTTTATCCGTTTGGCGCCGCGCAAGCTTTCGCAGGTTCACGTCAGGTGGTGAGAGCGCAAGAGCAAAAGTTTTTTGCTTCTTTTTTTCAAAAAATAAGTCTTTCTTCCTTTCCTGCGACCTTGCGCGCGGCTGCCTCCACGGGCAGAGCCCTCGCCCTATGTCAGCCGGCCGCATCGCGCGTCACCTCTCCGAAACGGTCGCGATTACCGCCCCGATCGCGGTGGCACAGCTCGGCCAGATGGCGATGTCGCTCACCGACACGTTGATGCTTGGCCGCATCGGCGATAGCGCGCTGGCGGCTGGGGGACTTGGCGCCAGCTTGTTTTTCAATGTGTTGTTCTGCCTGCAGGCGGTCGTCAGCGGGGTTGCGGTGCTGGCGGCGCGGGCGCTGGGGGCGACACGGCCGGCTGATGTGCCGGGCGTCTATTGGTCAGGCGTGGCGATTGCGGCAGGGCTGTCGGTGCCGTTTTTCTGGCTGATGAGCGCGCCTGGGCCGTTGCTGCGGCTGCTGGGGGAGCCGGCGCCGCTGATCGCCGACATCGGGACCTATCTGGACGTGCTGCGCTGGGGCGTCCCGGCTGGGATGCTCGGCATCGGGCTGGTGCGCGGGTTTTTGCCGGCGATCGGGCTGGAGCGGCTGATGCTGTGGATCATGCCGGCGGCGATCGTGGTCAATGCGGTGCTGAATATCTGGTTCATCCATGGCGGATTGGGGCTGCCTGCGTACGGCATGCGCGGGTCGGCGGCCGCCACGACCGGGGCGATGTGGGCGAGCGCGCTGGCGTTGCTGGCGCTGCTGCATCGCCGGCGGCATGGCCACCATGTCCGGGTGACGGCGCCGCGGCTAGGCATGATGCTGGAGCTGCTGGCGATCGGGGTGCCGGTGGGGTTGATGGCGCTGGTGGAGGCCGCGTTGTTCACCGCCACGGCGTTGATGATCGGCGTGCTGGGCCCGGTGCAGCTTGCCGCGCACCAGGTGGCGATCAGCACCGCGAGTGTCGCGTTCATGGTGCCGTCCGCAATCGGGCAGGCGGCCAATGTGCGCGTGGCGCATGCTGCGGGGGCTGGCCACGCGGCTGCCGCGCGGCGCGCCGGCCTGGTCGCGATCGCGCTGGCAGCCGGTTTCATGGCCTGCACCGGGGCCGCGATGGAGGCGGCACCGGCGCTGTTCGTCGGGCTCTATTTGCGCGCCGGCAGTGCTGCTTTGCCGACCGCGGCGACGCTGCTGCGCCTGGCCGGCGCGTTCCAGATCATGGACGGCGTGCAGGCGGTGGCCGCCGGCGCGCTGCGCGGCCTGAAGGACACACGCGTGCCGATGCTGCTGGCGGCGTTCGGGTATTGGGGAATTGGATTCTGGTTCGGGCGCTATTTGGCGTTTTCGGCCGGGCTCGGGGCGGTTGGCTTGTGGTGGGGCTTGGTCGCCGGGCTGATGGTGGTTGCACTCTGTCTGACGGGGCGGTTCGCATGGCTGACGCGGCCGCGTCAGTCTCCTGGGAACGGTTTGTAGGGCGCCACGCCGCGCTTCGCATGTGCGCAGCATCGCTGCACGTGCATACGATGGGATCACTGCGCGTTGGTCTTAGGGCCAGTCCGATATGCGGTTCTTCTCCTGCGCCGGCGACAGAAGCGACGGGCCGTCCGCCAGCGGCGCGGGGTGGTCGGGCAGCAAGGCGGGGTCGGCGAAACATTCCGGTGTGCCGAGGGTGCGGGTGCAGAAACGCGGCGGCGGCGGCGGCGCGTCCTTCTTGCGGCAGTAGCTCTGCCCCTTGTCGAGGCGCACGATCGAGCAGTCGCGGCCGGACATCGCGGAATAGGCCATGTCGAACCCGCCGCGGCCGAATACGGCGACGCTGCCCGCCTCGGCAGCGCCGAGCACCACGACCGGCGCGGCGGCCGGGTGGCACGCCGCCAGGGGCATGCAGAGCCAGATATGCCTCATGGCGCCACGATGGCGGCGGCATATGAAGGAAGCGTTATTTTTTGAAAAAAAGAACCAAAAAACTTTTGCTCTTTTGGGTCCGCGCGAGCGGCCCAGGATCGCGCCAAGGCCCACGGCCCGGCCTTCCTTCCACCGGGCACCGCCGCTATACCGCCCGCCGACCACCAAGGCGTGACGCGTGCCCGATATTTTTGACGAAGTCAGCGAAGACCTGCGGGCCGACCGCGCACGCTCCCTGCTGCGCCGATTCGGCGGCCTGCTGCTCGCCGCCATGCTCGCCACACTCGTTGGCGTCGGCGCCTACGAAACCTGGCAAGGCCGCCAGACCGAGTCCGCCGACGCCACCGCCGTCAAGTTCATGGCCGCGCAAAAGGAGATCAATGTCGCGCTGCCGCCGAAGACGCTCCCGCAGCAATTCGCCGATATCGCGGCAAACGGCCCGGCCGGCTACCGCCTGCTCGCCACGCTGCACCTGGCAGCGCTGGACTGGGACGCAGGGCGGCATGACAAGGCCGTCGCGGCGTGGCATGCGATCGCCAGCGATACCACGGCGCCGCGCTTATTGCGGGACCTGGCCACCGTCATCAGCGTGCAGCACCGCGTGGACAGCGGCGACGCAACCGCGTTGAAAGCCGAAATTTACCCCATCGTGCAGGCCGGCGGCGCCTTCAAACCGCTCGCGCTGGAGGTGGATGCGATGTTGGACGTGCGGCTCGGCCGCACCAAGGAGGCCATTGCCCTGATGCGCGCGCTTATGACCGATCCGGCCACCCCGCAGGGTCTCAAACAGCTCACCCAAAGCCTGCTGGCCAGCCTGGGCGCCGATCCGTCAGCCGCCGCCGGCGGTGGCAAGTGATCGACGCCGCCCGTCCCAAGCAGCGTCTCTCCCGCCGCGCCGCTTTACTCCTGCCGCTGGCGGCCGGCGGCTGCAGCTGGTTCGACTGGCTGACCGACGACGCCAAGCCCCCCATTCATGGCCACCGCGAGCCGGTACTATCGCCCGCCCGCGGCCTGAAGGTGGATGCGGTGACCGACATCACGCTGCCCGCGGTCGTCGCCAACCCGACCTGGGCGCAACAGGACGACACGCCGCTGCATGCCGGCGGCAACCTGGCCGGCGGCCTGACGCGCGGCTGGTCGCAAAGCATCGGCGAAGGCGGCGACTATCGCACCCGCATCACGTCCCAGCCGCTCGTCGTGGGCAACCAGATCTTCACCTACGACGCGGACGGCGTGGTGGCGGCGTGGGATTTCGGCGGCGGCAAGAATATCTGGACCACCGAGACCAAGCCGCACAAAAGCCGCAGCGGCAATCTGGGCGGCGGCATCGCATACGATAACGGACGACTCTATGCCGCCACCGGCCGCAGCGAACTCCTCGCCATCAACCCGAGCGACGGGTCGATCACCTGGCGCAAGCCGCTGACCGCGCCGGCGCGCAGCGCACCCACCGTCTCCGGCGGCGCGTTGTTCCTGTGCACCATCAACCAGCAGATGCTCGCCTTCTCGGCCGACAACGGCGCGCCGCTATGGACCTACCAGGCCACCAAAGCCGATGCCGGCGTGATGGCCGTGGCGTCCCCCGCCGTGTCCAACGGCCTAGTGGTCGCCGGCTTCGAATCGGGTGACCTGGCCGCCGTGGTCGCCGACTCCGGCACGCTCGCCTGGAGCGACAATCTCGGCACGCTGAAAGGCACCGCGAGCCTGCTGGAATTCGCCACCGTCCGCGGCGCGCCGGTGATCGACAACGGCATCGTCTACGCCATCGGCCTCGGCGGCCTGATGGCGGGGCTGGACCTGCGCAGCGGCCGCCGGGTGTGGGAACGCGATGTCTCCGGCGGCAACACACCGTGGCTCGCCGGCGACACGCTGTTCATCATCACCAGCGAGCAGGCCGTGGCCGCACTCTCCACCGCCGACGGCACCGTCCATTGGGTGGCGCACCTGCCGCAATTCGAAGACCCGAAAAAAACCAAGGGCCTGATCGTCTGGACCGGGCCGACGCTGATCGGCGGCAAACTGATCGCGGTCAGCACCAATAATCATATCGCCGTGCTGGACCCGCTGAGCGGCAAAATCGTCTCCGACGTCGACCTGAAATCCAGCATCTCGCTGTCCCCCGTCGCCGCCCAAGGCACCCTGCTGATCCTCGACGATGACGCCAACCTGACGGCGTATAGGTGATCCAGGTTCGCTTTGAGGTCGGCCCTTCGAAAAAGGCCAGGGGCTCTGCCCCTGGACCCCGCTGGGGCCGTCACGCGAATGCGTGCTTCGCACGACGGCCCCAGACCCCCATCTGTTTGGTCGGGGACAAGCAGGGGGACATACGTACCGCCATCACGCAGCGTGTGCCCCCCTCCTTGTCCCCGACTAAACGGGCGGGGGTTTGGGGCCTCAGGCCCCGTCACGCGCGTGCGTGCTGCGCACGACGGGGGTCGAGGGGGCAAAGCCCCCCGCCTTCTTCTGGAAGCCGATCGCAAAGCGAACGCGCATGACCCCTACGGTCGTCATCGCCGGCAGGCCGAATGTGGGCAAGAGCACGTTGTTCAACCGGCTGGCCGGGCGGCGCTTTGCGCTCGTGGCGGACACGCCTGGCGTGACGCGCGACTTCAAGGATGCGGAGGCGATGCTGCGCGGCCGCAATGTTCGGCTCGTGGATACCGCCGGGCTGGAGGAGAGCGCGCCGGACAGTTTGTTCGGGCGCATGCGCGCGAGCAGCGAGACGGCGGTGGCGCAGGCGGATCTGGTCGTGTTCGTGGTGGATGCGCGCACCGGCATCATGCCCGCCGATCAGCATTTCGCGGCATGGCTACGGCGCCAGAATGTTCCGGTTCTGGTGGTTGCCAACAAGGCCGAGGGGCGCGGTGGTGCCGCGTCCGCCATGGAGGCATTTTCGCTCGGCCTGGGTGAGCCGCTCGCGGTGTCTGCCGAGCATGGCGAGGGCATTGCGGATTTGATGGGCGAAATCGCCGATCGCCTGCCGCCGGAAGATGTGTCGCAAACCGAAACGGACGACGACCAGGCCCCTGCCCGGCCGCTCAAGCTCGCCATTGTCGGCCGCCCGAACGCCGGCAAATCGACGCTGCTCAATCGGCTGCTCGGCGAGGACCGGATGATTACGGGCCCGGAACCGGGCCTGACCCGCGATGCCGTTTCCGCCATTTTGGCCGACCCCGAGGGCGACGTGGAGTTGGTCGACACGGCGGGTTTGCGCAAGCGCGCGCGCATCGAGGCGCCGCTGGAAAAAATGTCGGTCAGCGCGAGCATCGAGGCGCTGAAGATGGCCGAGGTGGTCGCCCTGACGGTGGATGCGACCGAAGGGTTGCACGAGCAGGATTTGCAGATCGGCCGGCTGATCGAACGCGAAGGCCGCGCCTGCGTGCTGGTGCTGAACAAATGGGACGCGGTGGTCGACCGGCAGAAAACCAAGCAGGCGATTTCCGATCGGCTGGAGACGTCGCTGACGCAAATGCGCGGCATTCCGGTGGTGACGTTGTCCGCCATCACCGGCGCTGGCGTGGACAAATTCCTGCCGACCGTCCGTAAAGCGCATGCGGTGTGGAATTTGCGCGTGGCGACCGGCGCCTTGAATCGCTGGTTTGAAAAGGCGCAGGAGCGCCATCAGCCGCCGATGGTGCAAGGCAGGCGCCTGAAACTGCGCTATGTGACGCAGGCCAAGGCGCGGCCGCCCACTTTCCTGGTGTTCGGCACGCGGGCGGAACAGATGCCCGAGGAATATCAGCGCTATCTGGTGAACAGCCTGCGCGAGACGTTCGACATGCCCGGCACGCCGATCCGCATCCAGTTGCGCGGCACCAAGAACCCGTACGCCGAAGACGGACATTCGTGACGGCCCCGAAAACGATCCGTGCCAACGGACTCGCATTCGCGTATGACGAAGCCGGCGCCGGCGACAATATCGCGTTGTGCCTGCACGGATTTCCGGAAAGCCGTTTTTCCTGGCGGCATCAATTGCCGGCGTTGGCCGAGGCCGGCTGGCACGCGATCGCGCCCGATTTGCGCGGCTATGGCGACAGTTCGCGTCCATCCGGCCGGGCGGCCTATACATTACGCCATCTGGTGGATGACGCGGCCGCGTTGTTCGATGCGTTCGGCGCGCGGCGCCGGCTGCTGGTGGCGCATGATTGGGGGGCCGTCATTGCGTGGCAATTCGCGCTCGAACGCGCGCGCCCGCTGGACGGCCTGGTGATCATGAACGTGCCGCACCCCGCGGTGATGCGCGCCGTGATGCGCCGCAGCCTGGCGCAATGGCGCCGCAGCTGGTACGTGGTTTTCTTCCAGTTGCCCTATCTGCCCGAAGCGATGCTGGGTGCGCGCGGCGCCCGCTTCATCGGCCAGGCGTTTATCGGTATGGCGGTGGACAAATCCCGATTCCCCAAGCCGGTTCTGGATCATTACCGGCAGAACGCGCTGCGCCCCGGCGCGCTGACGGCCATGATCAATTACTATCGCGCCAATCTCCGCACGCTCGGCCGCGCCGCGCCTGCGCCGCCGATCGACGTGCCCACGCTGATGATCTGGGGCGAGCAGGACACCGCGCTGGGGCTTGAACTGACGGAAGGCTATGATCCTTACGTCACCGATTTTACGTTGTGCCGCCTGCCCGGCGTCTCGCATTGGGTACAGCAAGAGGCACCCGAGCAGGTCAACGCACGCTTCCTGACCTGGCTGAAGAACAAAGATCTTTCCTTACTAACCGAAACGATATAGCTGCTTCATGCGTCATTGCGAGCCGCGGCGAAGCAATCCCGGATTCTAGTCGAGACCTCGCGTGTGGCGCTGGATTGTTTCGCAAGAGCTCGCAATGACGGCTGGCGGCAGACTGAACGCCGCAAGCGATCAATCCCCCGCCGGAATGCGGCTGCATTTTGCCGTGCCGCCGGTCGTGCCACCGCTGGTGCTCGTGCTCGGCCAGATGGCGATGCAGATCGTATCGTTTCCGTTGACAACCTGTTCGTTGGTGCCATAGCCGGTGCCAAAGCCCGATATCACCACCTGCGTGTTGGACCAGCTGGTGTAGCCGACTGGCACCGAACTGCAAAAATTCGTTCCGCAAAACCCGGCATACCACGGAAACCCTGTCGTGTTGGGCGCCTGACCGTTAAAATCGAGCGTCTGAAAATACGGCGACAGGCCGGTCTGGCCGACAACGCTGGGCGCCGGCCCGAAGCCGGTGCCGTCCACCGTAATGGTGAGGCCCTGACCGCTGCCGCTGAAGCTGATCGAAGCGATCCGCGGTGCGCCGGGCGGCGCCGGCGAAACCCGGCCAACCCACGGCGCCACAAGACCCTTAACCTGATTATACAGCCCGATGCCGAGCATATCGCCCCTGGCCGCCACGATGCCGCTGACCGTGACCGACGTGTCGGACCAGGACGTCACGTTCAACGTCTGGCCTTTCTGGGTGGTGACGTCGGCGATTTGCAGCTGGTACGGCGTGCATGCGGTGCACGGTATGCCCACCGGCGCTGCGCCGAAATTCAGGCCGGTGATGGTCGCGCTGTAGGTGCGGCCGCTGCCGGTGAGCGCGACGTTGAGAATATGCGGCGTTGAGTAGGCGCCCTGCGCCGGCCCCGACCCCACCGCCAGCGCACCCAGCCCCGCCGCAAGACCGAAAACCCGCGTCTTAAACATGAGACAAACATCCAGAATAATGAGCCTTGCATGCAGTTACCGAGCATCACCCCGGTCATCAAGCAAATAATCCTGTGCAAACTCAAAACTTGGATCACGCTCACGTCAGCCGACGCAGGCGCAAGAGCAAAAGTTTTTTGCTTCTTTTTTTCAAAAAAGAAGACCTTCCTTATTTTTCGAGCGCCAACAACAACGCATCCCTTATCCCCGGCTCACTCCAAGCATGCCCCGCATCCGGCACCAGGGTGAACGCGGCGTCCGGCCAGGCGCGATGCAGGTCCCATGCGGTGCGCGCGGGCGTGCAGACATCATAACGACCCTGCACGATCACGCCGGGAATATCGCGCAGCCGCCCGGCGTCGGCGATCAATTGCCCTTCGGCGAAAAAGCCTGCGTTGACGAAATAATGGTTTTCGATCCGCGCGAACGCCAGCGCGTAAGTCTCATCCGCCCCCTGCGCTGCATAAGTCTCGTTATGCAGCAACGTAATGGTTTCGTGCTCCCACGTGCTCCAGGCCCGTGCCGCCGCAATCTGCACCGCGCGATCCGGCCCGGTCAGGCGCCGGTGATAGGCGGCCATCAGATCGCCCCGTTCTCCCACCGGAATGGGCGCGAGAAACCCCTCCCATTTGTCGGGAAACAGCCAGCTCGCGCCCTCCTGGTAGAACCACAGCAATTCCGCCCGCCGGAGCGTAAAAATGCCGCGCAGGATCAGCCGGCTCACCCGTTCCGGATGCGTTTCGGCATAGGCCAGCGCCAGCGTGCTGCCCCACGACCCGCCGAACACCAGCCATTTTTCGGCGCCCAATAGCGCGCGCAACCGCTCGATGTCGGCAACCAGGTGCCAGGTCGTATTATTTTCCAGTGAGGCGAACGGCGTGCTGCGGCCGCAGCCACGCTGGTCGAACAGCAGCGCGTTATAGCGCGCGGGATCGAACAGCCGGCGCTGTTCCGGGGTGCAGCCGCCGCCCGGGCCGCCATGCAGAAACACCGCCGGAATGCCGGCCGGATTGCCGATTTTCTCCCAGTAAATGCGGTGGCCGTCGGCCTCCAGAAATCCGGTCTCGTACGGTTCGATGGGCGGAAACAGTGCGGTCATAGGCCTGCCTTCGGATGCGTTGCCCGCCATACCGACAGCAGCTTGGTCGCGTCCACGGCCGTGTAACGCTGCGTCGTTGACAGGCTGGCGTGGCCCAGCAGATCCTGGATCGACCGCAAATCAGCCCCGCCGGCCAGCAAATGCGTGGCGAACGAATGTCGCAGCGCGTGCGGAGTCGCATGTTCCGGCAGCCCGGCCACACGCCGATAGTGTCGCAACACCCGCTGCGCCACCCCGGCATTCAGCCGCCCGCCCCGCGCGCCGACAAACAAAGGTGCGGCCGCATCCCCGCTCAGCGGATGGAGTTTGAGCCACAGCGACGCCGCCTGCGCCACCGCGGGCAGCACCGGCACCAGCCGCTGCTTGCCTCCCTTGCCGGTCACCAGCAATGGCCGACCCGCGCGCGGCGCGTCCGCCACGTTCAACGCCAGCGCCTCCGCAATGCGCAGGCCACATCCGTACAGCAGCGTAAACAAAGCGCAATCGCGCGCCTGTAGTGCCGCATCGTCGCTGGCCTCGCCGATATCTTCGGCCACCGCCCGCGCCTGCGCCGGCGCCAGCGGCTTCGGCAGCGGCGGCGCGATTTTCGGCGTGGCCAGCAGCCGCGCCGCGGTGATATCGATGCCGTGCCGACGCGCCAGATAACGGAAAAAACTGCGCACCGCCGAAAGATGCCGCGCCCGCGTGCGATTGCCGCGCCCCTCCGCCGCCTCCGCCGCCAGCCACGCGCGCACATCCGCCTCGCGCAATGCAACGAGATCGCCGGCGGTCGGCGCGCCACCGAAATGGCCCGTCAGGAACGCAATGAAAAACCGCAGGTCACTCCCATAGGCGGTAACGGTCAACGGCGACGCGCGCCGTTCCTGCGCCATGTAGGCGAGAAATTCGCAAACGAGGTCGGCGGCTTGGCGCGTCATCTTCGCCAGCGTATAGCGAAGGAACAAAGGAAGGAAGTGTTCTTTTTTGAAAAAAGAACCAAAAAACTTTTGTCTGTTTGGATCCGCGCAAGCTGCCGCAGGATCACGTCAGGTGGTCAGGGCGCAGGAGAAAAAGTTTTTTGGTTCTTTTTTCAAAAAAGAACTTTTCCTGCCTTTTTCGGAGAGCCCCCGATGCGCCCACACCTCCTCGCCCTGATGCTGCTTTGCGCCGCCGCCGCGCCGCCGCCCGACGAGCCGCAGATCGAGCACCAGTTCGACGACGCCATCCACCCGGAGGATCTGCGCGGCTGGCTGCAAACCATGGCGGCCGAACCGAACCAGGTCGGCTCCGCGCACGACCACGCCAACGCCACCTATGAACGCGACCTGTTCAAACGCTGGGGCTGGGACGCACATATCGAAGAATTCGAGGTGCTGTATCCCACCCCCATCACCGAGTCGCTCGACCTCACCGCGCCGGAAAAATTCGCCGCGACGTTGCAGGAACCGGCCATTCCGGGCGACCCCAGCACCACGCATCTCGCCGGCGCCCTGCCCGCCTATGTCGCCTACCAGGGCGACGGCGATGTCACTGCACCGCTCGTCTACGTCAATTACGGCATGCCGGACGATTATGCGCGGCTGTATCGCCTTGGCATCGACGTGCGCGGCAAGATCGTCATCGCGCGCTACGGCCATGGCTGGCGCGGCCTGAAACCAAAGCTGGCGCAGGACCACGGCGCCGTCGGCTGCATCATCTATTCCGACCCGGCGGATGACGGTTACGGCGTCGAAAAACCCTACCCGGACGGCCCCGCGCGCCCGCCGCATGGCATCCAGCGCGGCTCGGTCGCCGACATGCCGATCTATCCCGGCGACCCGCTCACCCCCGGCGTCGGCGCCACGAAAGACGCGCACCGCCTCACCCGCGCCGAGGCCAAAACAATCCTGAAAATCCCGGTGCTGCCGATCTCCTACGCCGACGCGCAGCATTTCCTGGCACCCCTCGAAGGGCCGGTGGCGCCGCCGGACTGGCGCGGCGCGCTGCCCATCACCTACCATGTCGGCCCAGGCCCGGCCGCGGCGCATCTGGTGGTGAAATCCGAATGGGGCCTGAAAACCATCTACGACGTCATTGCCACCCTCAAAGGCACCGATGATCCGGACCAATGGGTCATCCGCGGCAACCATCATGACGGCTGGGTATTCGGCGCCAGCGACCCGCTCTCGGGCCAGGTCGCCTTGCTCGCCGAAGCACAATCGATCGGCGCCCTTGCGAAACAAGGCATCCGCCCCAAACGAACCCTGGTCTATGCGAGCTGGGACGCGGAAGAGCCGATGCTGCTCGGCTCCACCGAATGGGTCGAAACCCACGCGGAAGAATTAAAAAAGCACGCGCTGATCTATATCAATTCCGACACCAACGAGCGCGGCATCCTCAGTGCCGGCGGCAGCCCCGATTTCCAGCATCTGGTCAACCAGGTCGCCGCCGACCTTACCGACCCCGAAACACACGTCTCGGTCGCCGCCCGCCTGCGCGCCGCACTGCGCGTGGGTGCCACCGAACCGGACGCATCGCCGCGGGCCATCGCCCGCGGCGCCATCGCCGGCACGGCCGGCCACGATCTGCCATTGGACCCGCTCGGCTCGGGGTCCGATTTCTCCAGCTTTCTGCAACATATCGGCGTGCCCGCGCTGGACATCGCCTACGAAGGCGAGGGCGATGCCGGCGGCGTATATCACTCCGCCTACGATACGTTCGCGCACCACACACGCTTCGTCGATCCCGGCATGGTCTATGATGCGCTGCTCGCCAAAACCATCGGCCACCTGGTGCTGCGCGCCGCCAACGCCCCGCTGCCGCCGCAGCGCGCCACCGACTTCGCCGACGCCGTCGCCACCTATCTCGCCGAAATCAAGAAACACGCCGACACCGAGCGGGCGGAAACCGACGCGCAGGCGTCGCTGCTGCGCGACCACGCCTACCAGCTCGCCGCCGACCCCACGCAGCGCAGCGATCCGCCGAAACCGCTTTCGCCCGTGCCGTATTTCGAGCTCGCCCCGCTCGACAATGCCGTCGCGCGCCTGCGCCAAAGCGCCCACGCCTACGACGCCGCGCTGGCCCGCCATGGCGCCGACCTGAACCCAGCGCAATTATCTCGGGTCCAAACCATGATGCTCAGCATCGACCAGACGCTGGCGCCCGATATCGGCCTGCCCGGCCGCCCCTGGTATAAAAACCTGGTATTTGCCCCCGGCCGCCTGACCGGCTACGGCGCCAAAACCCTGCCCGGCGTGCGCGAAGCGATCGAGGATCGCCGCTGGGCCGACGCCGACCGCTACGCACGCCTTACCGCCGGCGCGCTGAACGCGTATAGTGATCGTCTTGACCAGGCGCGCGCGGTGCTGGAGGAGTATTAAGGAAGCAAGGTCTTATTTTTTGAAAAAAGAAAAAAGCTTTTGACAGTATCGCGCCGCAAAGGTGAAGGAAATACGCATCCGGTGATGAAGGCGTAGGAGAAAAAGTTTTTTGCTTCTTTTTTTCAAAAAAGAAGTCCTTCCTTTCTTTTCCGGGTTCCCACAATGGATGACGACCACAAAGACGGCGCGCCGCCCGAGCAGATCGAATCACTGCTTGCCGCGCCGGAGCTCGCCGACGCGCTGGAGAGCACACAGTTCCGCCGCTTTCTCGACCAGATCCCGATCGCGATTATCGTGTCTGAAATGAAATCGCCGGAAGCGATCGTCTACGCCAACCCGGAATTCGAGCGCCTGTCCGGCCGCCAATCCGCGGATCTCGTCGACAAGCCTTGGAGCCTCTTCCAGGATCCCGGGCGCGACCGAAGCGAGACCCGCACCCTCGGCACCGCCATTGCGAGTTCCAGCGACTTCATCGGCACCTATTCGATCGCGCGGGCCGGGGCCGAGCCCG
>Ga0116226_10000705_pt1 | contig 28487 bp, 21 predicted proteins | sample S1TSphfallax_FD_89692 | JGI IMG/M metagenome (GOLD analysis project Ga0116226, IMG submission 89692) | Host-associated microbial communities from peat moss isolated from Minnesota, USA - S1T2_Fa - Sphagnum fallax MG | ecosystem: Host-associated > Plants > Peat moss > Unclassified | place: USA...
ATCTTCTCGATGACCACGGGCTCCAAAGGCGAGTCTTCCTTGAATGGCCCTTTGACGCCGGTGGCCACGTTACCGATGCGATCGACCACATCCATGCCCTGGACGACTTTCCCGAACACGGCATAGCCCCAGCGGTTGGGATTGGGATCTAGCGCGGCATTGTCGAAAAGATTCACGTAGAACTGCACGTCGCTCGCATGCGGTTCGGTGGAACGAGCCATGCCGACCGTTCCTCGTTGATTCGTCAAGCCGTTGCCGGACTCGTTGACGACCCTGGTCGGGTTGCCCTTGATCTTGAAACTGGTATCGAAACCGCCGCCTTGAATCACGAAATTGGGGACGACGCGATGAAAGATCGTTCCCGAGTAATAGCCCTGATCCACGTATTTCAGAAAATGCGCCGCGGTGAGCGGCGCCCGTTCCGGCAGCACTTCGATGACAAAGGCTCCCAGCGACGTGACGACCCGCACCTGGACCGGTTCGGTGGAGGCCGGTTTCGCGGGGACCGGCTCGGATTTCTCGGCGGCTGCGCCGGCGGGCGCGGGCGCGTGTTCCGCGGCTGAGGCCGCCGGTGGCGCGCCGCCCGTCGTTGCCGCGGGAGCCGCCGCCGCAGGCGCGGGCACCTCGGCGGCCGGGGCCTCGCGTACCGCACTGACGGCAAGCAGACTGATTACGAGCAGTAACTGTTTCATGCTCCGAGATTCTACTCGAATAGGTACAATCTTGAGCTATGTCCTCACCCATTGTTACTCGGTTTGCACCGAGTCCAACCGGCGCGCTGCATCTTGGAAATGCGCGCACCGCCTTCTTCAGCCAGCTCTGGGCCAGGAAGGCCGGCGGCCGGTTCATTCTCAGGATCGAAGACACCGACGTCGAACGTAGCCAGGCGCACTACCGTGACGGCTTGCTGGTCGATCTCGGATGGTTGGGTCTCGACTGGGACGAAGGGCCGGGCGTGGGTGGACCGAACGGTCCCTATGCCCAATCCGAGCGCGACGATTTTTATCGACAATTGTTCGCCACGCTCTGCGCCGAAGACCGCGCCTATCCCTGCTACTGCACCGTCGCCGAACTGGAACTGTCGCGTAAATTGCAACGCATGGCCGGCAAGCCACCCCGCTATGCGGGTACCTGCCGTCGCTTGACAACGGCGGAGCGCGCGGAGCGCGCCGCACGGGGTTTGCGGCCTACTCTGCGGTTCGCTGTGCCCGCCGACGTAGTGGTCGAGTTCGTCGATCTCGTGCACGGGCCCCAGCGCTTCAGTTCGGCGGACATCGGCGATTTCATCATTCGCCGAGAAGACGGCAGCGCCGCGTTCTTCTTCTGTAATGCCGTCGACGATGCGGTGATGGGTGTCACGCATGTGTTGCGGGGCGACGATCATCTGACCAATACTCCGCGCCAGCTCATGATTCTCGACGCGTTGCGGATGCGCCGACCGGACTATGGCCATGTGGGGCTGTTGGTCGGAGCCGACGGCGCGCCGTTGTCCAAGCGGCATGGCAGCACCAGCGTACAAGAGTTCAGGGAGCGTGGCTTTCTCCAGGCGGCACTCCTCAATCAGTTGTTTCACCTGGGACATGCGAGCGATCAGGATGGCTGGCTCGCACCGACCGACATGCCTCGCCACTTTCGTCCGGAGCACCTCGGCGTGGCATCGGCGCGCTTCGATGAGGCTCAGCTCATGCACTTTCAAAAGGAGACCCTGCAACGGATGTCGGTTGCGGAGCTGAAGACCTGGCTGGGATCTTCAGAGCCCGCGGAGTTCATCGAACTCGTCCGTCCCAATGTGGTTCTGCCCAACGACGCCCTGCAGTGGGCCACGGTGCTGCGCGGCGAACTTCCACCCCTGGGCGAGGCCGAGGCGCGCGTCGTGGACGCGGCGGGCAAGGGGTTCTTCACCGCTGCCGTGGCGGCACTCGATGAAACGGGCGCGGATCTGCCGAAGCTCGTCAAAGTGCTCCGCGAGCGCACGGGGCGTAAAGGCGCCGATCTATTCATGCCGCTGCGCGTCGCGCTCACCGGCCAGTCGCACGGACCGGAACTCGCCCCACTGCTCAAACTCATGACAGCGGATACCGCAAGACGACGGCTGCAGCACCATGCTCAAGATTCATAACTCGCTCACGGGCGAAAAAGAAGACTTCCAGCCGCTCGTGCCCGGGCGGGTGCGGATGTACGTCTGCGGCATCACGGTGTACGACCTTCTGCATATCGGGCATGCGCGAATGCTCGCGGTGTTCGATTTGGTGCAACGCTATCTAAGGCTCTCCGGCTACGCCGTGACCTATGTGCGCAACATCACCGACATCGACGACAAGATCATCCAGCGAGCGGCGGAAAAGGGCGAGGACTGGCGCGCCTTGGCCGAGCGCTTTACGGCGGCAATGCATGAGGATTGCGCCTCGCTCGGTCTACAGCCGCCCGATCATGAACCGCGCGCAACCGAGTTCATCGGGCCGATCATTGCAATGACCGAGTCCTTGATCGCCAAGGGTTTCGCTTACGTCGCCGCCGATGGTGACGTGTTGTATTCGGTGCGCAAGTTCGCCGATTACGGCCGCTTGTCCGGGAAGAAGATCGACGACTTGCGGGCGGGATCGCGCGTCCAAATCGGTGAAGCGAAGCTCGATCCACTCGACTTCGTGCTGTGGAAGCATGCCAAGCCGGGCGAGCCGTTCTGGGAATCGCCCTGGGGACCGGGCAGACCCGGTTGGCACATCGAGTGTTCCGCGATGTCGACGTCATTGCTCGGCACTCATTTCGATTTGCATGGTGGTGGCATGGATCTGAAGTTCCCGCACCATGAGAATGAAATCGCCCAATCGTGCGCGGCCTGCGGCACGCCGTTCGTGCACGTCTGGATGCACAATGGTTTCGTCCGCGTCGACGACGAAAAGATGTCCAAGTCGCTCGGCAACTTCTTCACCGTACGCGATGTGTTGAAGACCTTGCGTCATCCGGAGGTGCTGCGATATTTCTTATTGAGCAGCCATTACCGCGGTCCGATCAATTATTCGCACGCGCAACTGGCGCAAGCCGATGAGACATTGCTCGGTTTCTATCGTGCGTTGGACGGAACCGTACCGGCGGCCATGGCGGCGACTGGCGGCACGCCGGTTGAGGTTCGATTTCGTGACGCGATGGATGATGATTTCAACACCCCCGAAGCGCTGGCGGTGATGCAAGGAGTCGTTCGCGAACTCAACTCAGCGAAGGCCGCGGGCCGATCGGCGCAGGTTGATGTGCTCGCCGGAACCTTGCGCGGCATGGGCGAGATTTTGGGAATATTGCAACAGTCACCGGCGTCCTATCTGAAACAGGGCGTGGGTTCATCGGCAATCAGCGACCAGGAAATCGAAACCCTATTGGCCGAACGGCGCATAGCGCGATCCGCACGGAATTTTGCGGAGTCCGACCGGCTCCGCGATGTTCTATCAGCTGCCGGGATCCTCCTCGAAGACAAGCCGGGAGGCGACACCGGGTGGCGAAGGGCATGACCTTCGCCACCCGACCGCTCAATCGGAGCGCTTCGCGGCCAGGATGCCGACGACGAGCCCGATGACTGCCGCGACACCCACCACCTGCCAGGGGTTGTCCCGCACGTAGGTATCAGTCGTCTTGGAGACCTCACGTGCCTGACTGCGAACCTGCGCCGCGCCATCCGCCAGCGCACTCTTCGCCGCCGCGAGGGCGATTTTCACCTTCGCTTTGACCCGCGCAATCTCCGGCGTATCCACATCCTTCAAAGCATGCGTGAGATCTTCGACGTTCTCGATGAACGCGTTGATCTGCCCGTTCGCATAGTCCTTAACGTTGCGACTCGTATCTGCAATCGATTCCATTTGGGTCTCCCGTCACTTTAGGCACATAGATTCAACTTGAAACAACGTGGCCGGCTGTATCCATACGAATGCCGACTGGTCCTAGACTCGTCGGCCCATGCTCATCAGGAAGCTGACGACGGCGCCGATCAAGAATACGACGAATAACACCTTGGCGATACCGGCCGCGCCAACGGCAATCCCGCCGAAGCCGAAGAATGCCGCGATCAACGCGATTACGAAAAAGACAACTGCATAGTAGAGCATGACCGCACCTTATTTTAAGAGTGGATGTGAATTGACCCGTCTCACCGTGAGGCAGTGTCGCGCCCGAATCGCGTTGACACAGTCGGCGCGAGTTTGCGAAAAGCGTAGGACTTCGCCCACGCTGCGGCTATTTGCGTCCGCGAGACCAAAGTATGCAAGGATGTTGTCATGAGCGCACTGTTGATTGTGTATCACTCCATGACCGGCGGCGCCCGACAGATGGCCGAGGCCGCCGCTCGCGGGGCCGCACGCGAAGCCCAAGTGACGGTGTGCCTGAAACAGGCGAACTCCGTCGGCGCTGACGAAGTCTTGGCAGCGGCGGGGTACTTATTCGTCAGTCCCGAGAACTTGGCCGCGCTATCGGGTCAGATGAAGGACTTTTTCGATCGCGTGTATTACCCGGTGCTTGATCGGCTGAATGGCCGCCCTTACGCCGCGATGATTTGTGCGGGCAGCGATGGGCGCAATGCCGCGCTGCAGATCGAACGAATCGCCACAGGCTGGCGGCTGAAGCCCATCGCGGCAACGCTCATCGTCTGCACCCATGCAGACACGCCGGAGCGGATCTTGATGCCGAAGCTCATCGGCAGCGACGAACTCGCGCGTTGTGACGAGCTGGGAGCGACGCTCGCGGCCGGATTGGCGCTCGGCATCTATTGAAGCAACGTATCCGAAGCGACGCAGTCAAGAATGCTTTCTTAGAGCCCCGGCGCCTTTGGAATATAGCCACAGCAGGGTGGCGATGACGCTGCCGCCTGGCAGTTGCAGGACCTCAGGATCCATTTCCGCACTTGCCGTCTGAATATGTACGGCGATCTGCGCGGCGTAGCATCGCAGTTGCGTGTGAATATGCTCTTTCATCTTCATCTCCGATGCCTGAGCAACTAATGCCTGGGCAATCGATTGATCCAGAAAAACGCTGATCGGACAGCCGGCGTCCGTCAAGCATTCGACAACATCCGTTGCAGTGATTTTTCCATTTCGCGTACCTGGGACTTGGACAGACCCTTCAACATTCCCCGTACGACGCGTTCGACACAGGCTTCCATCAAGGGCAGCGCCGCCTTGCCCGCGTCGGTCACCTCGAGCGCCACGGTGCGCCGGGTGTGAGCGAGCGGCACGCGCTGAATCAGACCCTTACTTTCCAGGCGGTCGATCATCCGGCTCATTGCCCCGCGATCGTAATCAAGCTGTTTACATAACTCGCAAGCCGATTCCGCCGCGCCCTTGAGCACATTGCGAAGAATGACGAATTGGGCGGTAGAGACGTCGAGTTCCGCGAGTTCCTCGGTTCGTAGGAACTCGGCATCGACCCCCGCGACCATCGCCATGCGCACTTGCGCGAGCAAGGACGCAAGCTCAAGCGCGGCAGACGACCCGGCAGGCTCGCCCCCGTCATCGACGGTGAGTAGCGATCTCATGGAAACGAAGATAGTTGCCGAGGCATCAATTGTCAAGGCATCATTTGGAGATGTCCGGTGACGGCGCAGAAGCCGAGTCCGTCGATCCAGCCGTGGTCGGCGCCGCCGCCGCCGGCGCACTCGCTGGGCCAACCGCAGTCGCAGTGGCAGCAGCAGCGGGCGGAGCCGTTGCCGGCAGGGGGTCGGGCCGCGGCAGCTCGCCCTGTTCGGCAGAATGCCGGGCTTGCGTTCGCTCGGCATCCTCGCTCGGCGCAGGTAGCTGCTCGACCGTCAGCGCTGCCAGATTCGTGACGGCTGGATCATCGCGCAGCTTGATGTACAGCGGGCCGCCGGCCGGGTGCGGCACCGGTAATGCAGAGCCCAAAAATCCATCGGGAACGATGGTGGGATGGTTGAAGTCCAGGGTGCCGGAAATCGAATCGATCAGAAATAGATTCGAGCCGTTCAGTTGGCAGGCGAGGTCGGGTGTTGCAGGGCATTTCAATGCCTTGAGGGTGGGCAACCTCACGAGGTTGGTGAGCGGTTGCCAGTCGCTCGACACTCCCTTCACGTTGACCCGGAATTTCAGCGGGCCGAAGGAGGCGGCGCCAAAGGCCTTGAGCGGATTGAGAGATGCCACCGCGACCTCTGCGTTCTCGAGAGTCAGACCGCCGTTGGCGGCGGTCAGCGTGGTCAGAGCGCTGCCGTCATTGGTAGCGACGTCGACGGATTCATCATGGGCAAACTCGGCCGGTAATTGCGCCCTAATGGAAAAGACCAGCTGGGCATCCTGGGGAAGCTGTTCGCCTTCCTTCAATTGAATGTTGCTCTGTGCGTCGATCATCGACGGTTGCACGCTCTTGCCCAGTAAGCGAACGCGGGGACGGGCCGCGTCGATGGCCACCGAGATGGGCAGTGAGCGGCCGTCCGCCAACCTCACTTTGGCCGCCACATTATGTTCGGCCTTGAGGCCGGCTGCCGCCTTGGGATCTTGGGCGACCATCGGCAACTCATCGTTGCCCGCCTGGCTGGTGAGTTCGCCCGGCACGAAGGTCACGTTTTTTACGGTGAGGCTCGCCACCTCATCGAGCCTGCTGCCCTTCAAAATCCCCTCGGCGTCACCGGCATGCAGATAAAAACCATCGAAACGACCGGCCTCTGCGAATGCCTGCAACGGTACTTGCTGCGGTTCGGCAAGGCCGTACTGGCCGACCACGAGAGTGAGGGCGCCCGGTTGCGTTTCCTGCAGCGGCAGTTTGACTTCGACTTCGTCCGGCTTGACGGATTTCCAGTCCACCTTCAGTTCCTTGCCGGCGGGGTCCTTGAGCATGATGTTGTCGACGCAACTGACGCTGTCGGCGCGCAGATGCACCGTATCCTGCCGTCCGACGATGAGGCCCGCTTCGTCGCCCGTGGCCAGCTGCCAGCTTCGGGTATGGGCATTCATCAGGTGAAAATGCGGACCTTCATAAGGATCGAAGCCCCACTGGCCGCGCAGCGTGGCTTCCACGTTGTCACCCAAATGCAGAGATCCGAGCGTGCTCGTATCGATGACGAATCCTCCTTGGGTGCCGTCGGCGATGGCCGGTAGATCCACCGATTTGCCGTCGGCGCCGGTCAGCCGCAGAACGACGTCATGGGCGAAATGAGTCGCGAACACCAGCGGAGCTCCCTCGACGGGGAGCACCAACGTGCTGCGCCTGGCGCAGTAGATCTCCTTTGGATCGACGGCGTGCAAGGGCGGTAGCTGCGCCTCTTCGATCGCCGGGAGCGCCGCGACCAGGACGGACTTCGGATTATGGAAGGACGGCGCGGCGTTCAAGGTCAGCGCAAGCTCGTCGCCGTGGTGGGTGGCCAAAGCCGGTATGTATTGGTATTGCGCGGTATTGAACGATTCGAAAATTCGCGCGATGTCGAGCACCGAGGCGATGTACGGGCTGTAATAGCCGTAGTTGAGCTGGGGCGTATAGCTCGCTTCCATGGCCAGATCGGCGCCGGGTCCGGAGGTGAGCGCTTCGACGATGGAGGTGCTGTGGCCGTCATTCAATATGAGGGTTTCCTGACCCATCATGAGACATGGTGCTTGCAGTTCGGGCAGCCGGTCGAGGCACTTCTCGTCGACCTTGATCGCGAGACTACGGGCCAGCAGCGGCGCGGCGATCGCCAGTTTTCCCGGATCGGAATCGTTCAAGCGGCGGATGGTGGTCAGATAACGCTCGAGCCGCGAGCGGTCGAGGGCTGCTTGGTTCAGGTCTTGAGAAGTCCTGACAAAGGCGCCGGGTCGGCCGCGAACCGCCCCCATCAAGGTCTTGAGGTCACCCGTGGTTTGTGGCGCGAGAAAAATCAGCACCTGCTGCGCATCCTGGGGCACGGTGATGGCCAGCCCGTCAGTGGCGCACTTGCCGACCCAGGTCTTGCACGGAAAGAACCAGTTCTCGGGCGGTGGATTGGTCGATCCACGCAGGAATGCGGCCACCAGCCAATAATGTACGGATTGGGTGGCGGGTAAGTCGGCCTTGATCCAAATATGGTCCCCCGGCGCCAAATTCGGCACTTCCGAGGCCGGCAACGTGCTCGCGCCGCGGGTGATCTTGACGTCGAGCACCGGACCCGCCAGGTCGAAGGGGGCGGGTCCTGCCGCTGCCGCGACGGCGGTGACCAGCGTCAGGAAAAGGATCGAAAAGCTGCGCATCATCATGGATGTGGACCATTGCCTTTGGTAATACTAGGCCTCGACCTTAGAGCGAGGCGCAGGTGCTTTAGTTCGCGCCGGCTGCGCCGTTCACGCTCCCTGCGACGTTCATGAACGAACCGTCATGATCTCGATTATCATGGTGCACATGTCACACCCCACGCCAGGGATCGACCGGGCTGCCCGTCAGACTGAGGTAGTGTCGGCCCTTTCAAAGTTTTTGCCCAGTCACTGCATCACGTATCGTAGCGAAGATACCCGTGCCTATGAGTGCGATGGCCTGTCCGCTTATCGGCAGGCGCCTCTCGTGGTGGCTTTGCCGGAGACGGCAGCCCAGGTGGCGGCCCTCCTGAAAGCCTGCCACGCGTTACAGGTGCCGGTGGTCGCGCGCGGCGCGGGCACGGGCCTGTCTGGGGGCGCCTTGCCGCACGCCTTCGGCGTGACTCTTTCAATGGCGAAATTCAACCGCATCATCGAAATCGATCCCATCGCGCGCACCGCCACCGTGCAGTGCGGAGTGCGCAACCTCGCCATCAGCGAAGCGGCAGCCCCGCACGGCCTTTACTACGCACCGGATCCTTCGAGTCAGATCGCCTGCACGATCGGCGGCAATGTCGCCGAAAATTCTGGCGGCGTGCATTGCCTGAAATATGGCCTCACGCTGCACAACGTGCTCCGCGTGCGTGGTTTCACGGCGGACGGCGAAGCGGTCGAGTTCGGTTCCTCGGCGGCGGACGTTGCGGGACTCGATCTGCTGCCGTTGGTGGTCGGCAGTGAGGGCATGTTGGCCGTGACGTTGGAAGTCACCGTGAGGCTGCTGCCCCGGCCCGCGCTCGCTCGTTGCATCATGGCGAGCTTCGCTACCGTCGAGGCCGCGGGCGCGGCGGTGGCCGCTGTCATCGCCGCCGGAATCATACCTGCCGGGCTCGAGCTGATGGACAAGCGAATGACGCAGGTGGCCGAAGATTTCGTGCACGCGGGCTATGACCTCGACGCCGCGGCCATACTGCTCTGTGAGAGCGACGGCACGCCAGATGCCGTGGAAGATGAAATCGCACGAACGATCGGTGTGCTCGAGGCGAACAATGCGACGCGGATCGAAATAAGCCGCGATGAGCAGCAGCGACTGCGTTTTTGGAGCGGGCGCAAGAATGCGTTCCCGGCGTCCGGTCGGATCAGCCCGGATTACATGTGCATGGATTCGACCATCCCCCGCAAACGGCTCGCCGAGATGTTGCGTGCGATCGAAGCGATGGAGGAGAAGTACGGCCTGCGCTGCGTCAATGTTTTTCATGCCGGCGACGGTAATTTGCATCCGCTGATTCTGTTCGATGCCAACAACCCCGATGAACTGCATCGTTGTGAGCTGTTCGGCGCGGCGATTCTCGAGGCGAGCATCGCGGTGGGCGGCACGGTCACGGGCGAGCATGGCGTCGGCGTCGAAAAATTGAACTCCATGTGCGTGCAATTCTCCGCCGCCGAGCTTGCGCAGATGCTGAGTATCAAGCACGCCTTCGATCCGGCCGGGTTGCTGAATCCGGGCAAGGTCATTCCGACACTGCAGCGCTGCGCCGAGTACGGCAGGATGCACGTCCATCGCGGCGTGTTGCCGTTTGCCGATCTGCCCCGATTCTGATGAGTGTCGACAATGCCGCGCTCCGCCGGCTGATCGAGCGGATACGAGAGGCTGGCGCGTTGCACGAGTCCTTGTACATTCGCGGTGGCGGCACGAAAAGCTTCTATGGCAATCCGCCCCGTGGCGCGGTGCTCGAGACGCTCGAGTTGACGGGTATCACCAGCTACGAGCCCACGGAGTTGGTCATTACGGCGCTAGCGGGAACGTTGCTCAGTGAACTCGAGCAGACGTTGGCCGCTCAAGGTCAATGCCTGCCGTTCGAGCCGCCGCGGTTCGCCCGAGGTGGAACGGTCGGCGGCATGGTGGCCGCGGGGCTGTCGGGACCGGCCCGGAGTGCGGTGGGGCCGCTCCGAGATTTCGTGCTGGGGTCAAGCCTGCTGAATGGCGTGGGCGAGTCGCTGACCTTCGGCGGCCAGGTGATGAAGAACGTCGCGGGCTACGATGTCTCACGCGTGCTGGCCGGATCGCTCGGCATCCTCGGCGTCATCACGGAAGTGTCGTTGAGGGTGATGCCGATCCAGAACGCCTCGCACACGCTGTCCCTCGATTTGGATCAATCGGCGGCCATGCGCCTGCTGCAGCGCTGGGCGGCCGACGCCGCGCCGGTGACGGGCAGTTGTTGGTATGCAGGACGATTGCACGTGCGTATCGCGGGTGGTGATGCGGTGATGCGGCGCCTGCGGCCGCCGGTGGCCGGCAGCGAACTCGATCCCGCCGCGGCGGCGCGTTGGTGGGAGGATTTGCGCGATCAGCGGCATGAGTTCTTCGGCGGCGAGCCGCTGTGGCGGCTCGCGGTCCCCGAGACCACGGCGCCGCTCGACTTGTCGGGCGAGCAGCTCATCGAATGGAACGGCGCGCAGCGCTGGTATCGTGGATCCCAATCCGCCGCCAGCCTGCGCGAGACGGCGCAATCATATGGGGGGCATGCGACGCTGTTTCGCGGTACGGACGAACAGGTGGGTGCCTTTGCGCCATTGACTCCGTCAGCGCTCAACTTGCATCGACGTCTGAAGCAGAGTTTCGACCCGCACGGGATCTTCAACCCGGGCCGGCTCTATGTGGATTTGTGACGAGAACGAACACCCATGCAAACGACCTTAAGCCCGGAATTTTCGGGAACCGCCCAAGGGGAGTCCGCGGAGGCCATACTGCGCACCTGTGTGCACTGTGGCTTTTGCAACGCGACCTGTCCGACCTACCAGTTGCTTGGTGATGAACTCGATGGGCCGCGGGGACGCATCTATCTCATCAAGCAATTACTCGAGGGCAGCGAGGCGGGACGCAGCACGCAGCTGCACCTCGATCGCTGCCTGACCTGCCTCAACTGTGAGACCACCTGTCCGAGCGGAGTCGAATACGGCAAGCTGGTGACCATCGGCCGTGAGCTCGTCGAAGCGCGTGTGCCGCGCCCCTGGACAGAAAGACTGCAGCGCTGGCTGCTCCGCGAGGGCCTCACCTCGAGGCTGTTCGGTCCCGCGTTGAAGTTCGCGCAACTCTTGCGCGGACTGGTGCCAACGGCGCTGCGTCACCACGTGCCGGCGCGCTCCGACCATCCGCACGGGCAATTCTTGGCGGCCGGCACGCACCTTCGCAAAGTCCTGCTGCTGGCCGGCTGCGTGCAACCGGCCTTGCGACCCAACATCAACCGGGCGACGGTGCGGGTGCTCGATGCCTGTGGAATCGAAACGGTCGTCGCCGCGGCAGCGGGATGCTGCGGAGCCGTTCGCGAACACTTGAGTGATGTCGCCGGTCATCTGATGAACGCCCGGCGCAACATCGATGCATGGTGGCCGCTGGTCGAGTCGGGCGGGGTGGAGGCCATCATCATGAACGCTTCGGCGTGCGGGTTGGCCGTCAAGCACTATGGGGAAGCGCTGCGCGCTGACCTCGAGTATCGAGAGAAGGCGGCGCGCGTGAGCGCCGTCGCGCGCGATCTGAGCGAACTGCTGCCGGAGATGGCGGCGCATCTGCAAGGAAAAATCAGACCGTTCGCGGGCCGCGTGGTATTTCATCCGCCGTGCACGTTGCAGCATGGTCAACGCCTGCGAGGTGGCGTCGAAGCGCAGCTCGAAGCGCTGGGCTTCGAGGTGCGGCTTGCGTCGAGCGAAAGCCACCTGTGCTGCGGATCGGCGGGTACTTATTCGGTGCTGCAACCGTTGCTCGCCAAAGAGCTGCGCGATCGCAAGTTGACCCAGCTCCTCGCCACCGAGCCGCAAAGAATCGCGTCGGCGAATATCGGCTGCATTCAGCACCTGCAATCGGCCACGACGCTGCCCGTGCAGCATTGGATCGAATTGTTGGACGACGCGCTCGTGCCAGCGCAATCTTGATCGCGGCTGCCGCCGTGTGCGGCAGTGCAGTGGGCGCGGGCCCCCTGGAATCGTCGTTTGTGCGTCAACGAACCTACCGGCTTGACGCATTTCACGCATTGCGCAAAGGTCATCCAGGCGCAGGCGAGGTTACGCTAAACTGGCAATTAAACTTAATTGTCGGGATCTAGATGAACAACTGGATGTTCTCGAGCGGCCTGGCCTTGAGCGCCGGTGCCATGGTTTATGGCGTCGTCGCGTGGCTTGCGGTTCACACGCGCCTTCGGCTCACGGAGCGGGCGGCGACGCAGCTCCCGGCCGTGACGGTATTCAAGCCACTCTGTGGCATTGAAGCTGAAACTTATGATTGCCTGCGGTCATTTTGCGAGCAGGACTACCCCGAGTATGAGGTGATCTTCGGGGTCGCTGATGCGCTCGATCCCGCAGTGGGCATCGTCGAGCGACTGCAGCATGAGTTTCCCCATCTGAAGCTTCACTTGGTGGTCGATCGCCGCCAACATGGCAGCAGCCGCAAGGTCAGCAATCTCGTCAATATGCTGCCGATGGCGAAACATGAATATTTCGTCATCTCCGATAGCGACGTCCGCGTAGACCGGGATTATCTGGCGAAGGTGGTGGCGCCGCTGCTCGATTCGGACGTCGGCATCGTTACCTGTCCTTATCGTGGCGTGCCTCGATCCGGCATCTGGTCGGCACTCGCCTCGCAATTCATCAACGAGTGGTTCATGCCGTCGGTGCGGGTGGCCGCACTCGGCGGTTCGCGAGCGTTCGCCTTTGGCGTCACCATTGCCCTGCGTCGCCAAGCCCTGCTACGAATCGGCGGTTTCATGGCGATTGTCAATCAGTTGGCCGACGACTATCGCCTGGGTGAGCTGACCCGGGCTCTTGGCCTGCGCACCGTGCTCTCTGACGTGGTGGTGGAAACCAGTGTGGTGGAGGCGAGCTTCGGCGACATGGTGCGGCATGAGCTTCGCTGGCTGCGCACCATTCGCGCGGTGCGCCCGGTGGGCTATATCCTGTCCGTCATCACCTTTGGCGTGCCGGTCGCCGCGTTCGGCGTATTACTGACGGGCGCTGCGCCCGCGGCTCTCGCGATGCTGGCGGTGACCGCGTTTGCGCGGATCATGCTGCACCTGAAAACTCGCGGCGACGGATGGTCGCTACGCGTCCTGTTGATGCTGCCGCTCGGCGATACGCTCGGGGTGGGGCTGTGGTGCTGGAGCTTCGTGACCCGGAGCGTGCATTGGCGCAATGATCGATTCCGCATCGCTCGCGACGGCTCCGCTCTGCCGGTGTGACTCCGCGAAAATTTCTCATCGTCACCGCGGACGATTTCGGTTTGCATGAGGCGGTCAATGACGCGGTTGAGGTGGCCAGCGGATCCGGCGTACTGACGGCCGCGAGTTTGATGGTCGCTGCCCCCGCCGCCGCCGACGCGATTCGCCGTGCACACAGGCTTCCCGCTCTGAGGGTTGGACTGCACCTCGTGCTCGCCGACGGCCAAGCCATGCTCGAGCCGCGCTTGGTTTCCGCTCTCGCGGACTCAAACGGTCTGATGGATGACCGAATGGTGCTGCGCGGCATCCGCTACTTTGTGCTACCGCGGGTTCGCCGCCAGCTCGAGGGGGAGATACGCGCGCAATTCCGCGCCTTTGCCGACACCGGTCTGCGTTTGGACCATGTCAACGTCCATAAACATTTTCACATGCACCCAGTCTTGCTCGACATGCTCGTGCGCATCGGTCGGGATTTCGGCGTCGCCGCCGTTCGGCTGCCGGCCGAGCCGCTATGGTTCGCCGCGGAAGCTGGCGGTTGGCGAGCCGCTGCGGCGTCAGCGCTGCTCAAGCCGTGGGCGGGCATCATGAAATCCCGATTGCGCAGAGCCGGTCTTCAACACAACGATCAGGTATTCGGTATCGCCGCGAGCGGCGCCATGGACGAGGCCGTACTGCTGCGGGTGATCGAACGCCTGCCCGGTGGCGTGTCGGAAATTTATCTGCATCCCGCGCAGCCCGGGCACCGGGTCTCAGCGTCGATGCCCGATTACCGCCATGGCGATGAACTCGCCGCGCTATTGAGCCCGCGGGTGCGCGCCGCCATCACGGCAGCGCGCGTTCCGCTTGGTGGATTCGGGGATCTTGGGCAACTTTAGAACGCGGCCTCCTCGAGCGCCATCATCGAACCCTTGCCCGCCTTGATACTGAACCAAAGAGCGCCGACCTGCGGCAGGATGCGCTCGATATAGAACGTGGCAGTGGCACGCTTGGCGCGATAGAAAGCCGCGTCGTCGCCTTCGGCGGCAGGGAGCTTGGTCGCCGCGACCTGGGCCATGCGCAACCACATGAAGCCGAGCGCAACCAAGCCGAGCATACGCAGGTACTCGGTGGAGGCGGCGCCCGCCTCCTCGGGGTCCGCAAAACTCTTTTGCGCGATGAATCCCGTGGCGAGTTGCAGGGCACCGAACGCCTTGGCGAACGGCTGCACCAGCGCGCCTAACTCCGGGTCCGTACCGTAGGCCTCGATGAACTCCGACACCGGGTGAAAGAAGCGGCGCAGCGAGCGCCCCATATTGGCCGGGATTTTCCGACCCACGAGATCCAACGCCTGCACGCCGTTGGTGCCCTCGTAGATCATGGCGATGCGCGCATCGCGGACGAATTGTTCCATGCCGTGATCGACGATGAAGCCGTGGCCGCCATAGGTCTGTAGCCCGAGGTTCGCCGCCTCGAAACCCAAATCGGTGAATAGCGCCTTGACGACCGGTGTCATCAGGGCAACGAAGTCCTCGGCTTCCGTCCGCTCAGGCGATTCCGGCAGGCGCTCCATGCGGTCGAGCGCATTGGCGACCCAGACCCCAAGTGCACGGCAGCCCTCGTTGTAAGCGCGCATGGTCATGAGCATGCGCCGCACGTCGGGATGGACGATGATCGAGTCGGCCGATTTGTCCGGTTGTTTCGGCCCGGAGAGGGAGCGACCTTGCACCCGATCCTTGGCGTAGGCGACGGCACTTTGATAAGCGACCTCACCGACGCCCAGACCCTGTGTACCCACCGAGAGGCGTTCGCTATTCATCATCACGAACATCGCGCGCATGCCCTTGTTCGGCTCGCCGACGAGATAGCCGACCGCGTCATCGAAGCTCATCTGGCAGGTCGCGGAGGCCTTGATACCCATCTTGTGTTCGATGCCGGTGCACTTCACGCCATTGCGGGCGCCGATGCTGCCGTCGGCATTCGTCAAGAACTTCGGGACGACGAACAGACTGATGCCCTTGATCCCCGGCGGTGCGTCGGCGAGGCGAGCGAGCACCAAATGAATGATGTTCTCGGTGAGATCGTGCTCGCCGGCGGAGATGAAAATCTTCGCGCCGGTGAGTCGATAGGTGCCGTCGGCTTGGGGCACGGCACGGGTGCGCAGCAATCCTAAGTCGGTGCCGCAATGAGCTTCGGTGAGGCACATGGTGCCCGCCCAAGTACCATCGACCAATTTCGGCAGGTAGCGATTCTTGAGTTCCTCCGAGCCGTGGCTCTTCAGCGCAAGATAGGCACCGTGCGTGAGACCGGGGTACAGACCGAAGGATAGATTGCACGCGCAGATCATCTCCTCAACCAGCTTCGAGACGCATTCGGGCATACCCTGCCCACCGTATTCCGGATCGGAGCTGAGCGAGCCCCAGCCGCCTTCGATGAAGGCGCGATAGGCTTGGCGGAACCCCTTCGGCGTGCGCACGACGTTCTCCGCGTAGTGGCAGCCCTCGGCATCGCCGCTGGCATTGATCGGCAGCAACACGGCGGTGATGAACTTCGCCGCTTCGTCGAGCACGGTGTTGAGCACGTCGGGAGTCATCTCCTCGAGTCCCGGCAACTCGGCCAAGCGCGAGCTATCGAACAGTTCGTGCAGCACGAAACGCATGTCGCGAAGGGGTGCGGTGTACTTTTGCATGGAGTGTCTCCCGTTCTAATTGCGCAAGGGTTTGCCGGTCACGAGCATGTGCTCGATCCGCGCCAGCGTGCCGGGTGTCTTCATCAGTCGCATGAAGGCGGCACGCTCGAGGTTGAGCAATTGCTCCTCGTTGACCGCATCGAGCAAATCGGCCTCACCGCCCGATAGCACATCGGCGAGCCCGGCTGAAACCACCATGTCGTAGTCGGTGGCGAGGCCCCGCTGATGAAAGCCTTCGGCGGCCATCGTGAAGGCGAGCTTGCCGGCAACACCGGGGAGTTTCAGTTCGACCGGCCGGGGTGGCACGTAGTCCACGGCCAACTTCAATGCCAGCGCTTTTGCGTCGGCAAGCAGTCGGTAGCGATTCATGGTGATGCCGTCAGTGGCACGGAGGAAGAGCAGTTCCTTCGCGTCGGCCGCGGACTTCGACACACTGGCGGTGCTCACCGTTTCAAACACCTTGCTCGGCGCCGGCATGGGTCCATGCGGCAACAGACCGCTGGTATGCCAGCGCGTCAGCATTTCCTTGCAACCGCCCCAACCGGGCACCAGGCCCACGCCGCATTCGACGAGACCGATGTAGCTCTCGGCATGGGCTTGGACGGCGTCGCTGTGCAGGAGGATTTCGCAACCGCCCCCCAAAGCCATGCCGGCCGGGGCGCTCACGACCGGGAACGGCGCATACTTGAGCGCCTTGTAGGTTTGCTGACCCGCCGCCACGAGCTTCTCGATCTCGCTCCAGGCGGCGATGTTGGCGGCGAATATCGCCAGGCCCAGATTCGCGCCCACGGAAAAATTAGAGCCCTCGTTGTAGATCACCAGCGCCTTGTGCTTTTGCTGCACCAGCGGGATGGTCTTGCCCAGCAGGGCCATGATCTCCGGATCGAGCGAATTACTCTTGCTCGTGAATTCGAAACACAGCACGCCGTCGCCAATATCCCAGACCGCGGCAGATGCGTTCTTCAATACCGGCTTCGCGACGCGCTTCACGTCCTCGAGCATGAGCACGCCGTCGGGACGCTTAAGGTCATGGTAGGCGCCGTCGGTGCCAAGATACTGACGACCGCCGTTGTCGATGCGATAGAACGTCCTGTCTTTGGCCGCATGCAAGAGGGCGGGTACCGCCAGGCCCTCGTGCGCCAATCGTTCGATGAGCCAATTACTGCCGAGCTTGTCGATCAGCTCGAAGGGTCCCCACTGCCAGTTGTAGCCCAAGCGCATCGCCTCATCGATGGCGTCGATGTCGTCCGCCGCCTCCGGCACCAGACTGGCCGCGTAGGCGAGCGTCTTTCCGAGGACCCGCCAGGCGTAGCGCCCGGCCTTGCCGGGCGAGGAGAGCAGCGCACGCAAATTCTTGCCCGCCGCCCCGAGTTCCGGCAGATCCGCCCGGCGTTCGGCGCGATAGTCCCCCGATTGCAGATCGATGCTCTCTTTCACTTTGCCGCCGTTGGCGCGGTTCAGTCGATAGAAGCCACCCTTGCCCTTCCGGCCGGTGTAACCGCCGGCAATCATTTTCTGCAGCAATGGCAGATCACGGTTGGCGGCTTGGAAGGCATCGGTCTCCGGCAGAGACTTCGTGAGACTGGCATTGATGTGCGGCATCAAATCCAAGCCCACCAGATCGATGAGACCGAACACGCCGGTCTTCGGAATTCCCATGGGCTTGCCGACGATGGCGTCGGCCTCCTCGACGGTCAACCCAAGATCGAAGGCTTCGACCACGCCTACCTGCAGCCAGTAGACTCCCAATCGGTTGGCGATGAATCCGGGGCTGTCCTTGCAGCGCACGATGCTCTTACCCAGCATGCGATCGGCGAAGGCTGCGACCGTCTCGGTCAGCGCAGCCTCGGTCGAAGGACCGGTGACGATCTCGAGCAGCCGCATGTAGCGCGGCGGGTTGAAAAAGTGGGTGATGAGGAAGTCCCGATTGAAACTCTCCGGCATGCCCCTGGTCAGCATGGCGAGTGGAATGGTCGAGGTATTCGACGAGACGGCAGCACCGGGTCGGCGCACGGCGTCGATCTTCTTGTAGAGCGCCTGTTTGACGTCCAGGCGCTCGACCACCGCCTCGATGATCCAATCGCTGTCGGCGATCTCGCTCAAGTGATCTTCGATGTTGCCGGCAGTGACCAACTTGGCGGCGCGTGGCGTCATGAAGGGCGCGGGCTCGGTTTTCAACATCTTGGCGATGGCGCCCTCGGCCAATGCGTTGCGATTGGCGGCACCCTCCGGGACGATATCGAGCAGCCGAACCGGTATTCCGGCGTTGGCGATTTGCGCAGCGATGCCCGCGCCCATCACCCCGGCGCCGATCACGGTTGCTTTGCGGATAGGTTGCATACGAAGACGCTCCTCCAGGTTAAATGCGCTCGAGGATGGTGGCGATGCCCTGACCGCCGCCGATGCACTGGCTCGCCAGCGCATATTTGCCGCCCACGCGATTCAGTAGACTGGCCGCCTTGCCGACGATGCGCGCGCCGGTGGCACCCAAGGGATGACCCAAGGCAATGGCGCCGCCGTCGATGTTCAGTGTCTCGTCGCGGATGCCGAGGTCGTGGGCACAGGCGAGCGCCTGGCTCGCGAAGGCCTCATTGAGCTCCACGACGTCGATGGCGGATAGGTCGAGCTTGGCGCGCAGCAACGCCTTTTGGGTCGCGCCGACGGGACCGATGCCCATGATGTCCGGCGCGCAGCCGGCGACGGCGATGCTGCGAATGCGCGCCAGAGCTTTGAGGCCATGCCGATCTGCATACTCTTCGCTGCACACCAGCACCGCCGAGGCGCCGTCCGTCAGCGGCGAGGCAGTGCCCGCGGTCACCGTGCCGGTTTGTGAAAACGCCGGCTTCAGTTGGCCCAAGGTGGCCGCCGTGGTCTCCGGACGCAGGCAACCGTCCGTATCGACGGTACCGCCCTTGGCCATGATGGGGACGATCTCATCCTTGAAGTAACCGGCTTTGAGGGCCGCCGCGGCACGCTGCTGACTGCGCACGGCGAAGGCTTCCTGGGCCTCGCGGCTGATGTGCCACTTCGCGGCAACGTTCTCGGCCGTGTCACCCATGCTGATATAGGCGGCCATCTTTGCCTGCAATTCCGGATTCGGCAGTGGATTGAAGCCCGTCATGGGCACCCGCGACATGCTCTCGATGCCCGCCGCGATGAACACGTCGCCGGCATCCAACTGAATCTGGCCTGCGGCAATGTGGATCGCCGACATGGAGGAGCCGCAGAAGCGGTTCACGGTCATCCCGCCCACGGACTCGGGCAGGCCCGACAAAAGACCGATCAGGCGGCCGACGTTGAAGCCCTGCTCCGCCTCCGGAAAAGCGCAGCCGACGATCAGGTCCTCGATGTCCTGGGGCCGGACATGGGTTCGCGAGATCAGCGCGGCGACGACCTGTGCGGCGAGGTCATCGGGCCGCACCCGCGCGAGTGCGCCCTTATGTGCCAGAGTGAAGGGTGACCGGGCGTAACCTGCGATGACGACATTTTTCATGTAATTTCTCCGATTGAGGCCGCAGCGATCAGCAGCTCGTGCTTCAGGTGTTGACGGTTGATACGTGGCTGCGCGCTCGCTCTCGCGCAGTGCCATTCTCGAGAGTACCCAGGGCGTCATGCGCCTGAGCCTCGACCTCGATCAATTCGCCCAGCGCTTCGTCGAGAGCCACCCGCTGCTCCTCGAGTTGCCCAATTCGGCTGCGCACCGCCTTGATGAGCAGGCGCAGCTGCTTGGCATGCGTGGGGTCCGCATCGTAGAGATCGAGGTACTCCTTGATATCGCGCAGTGAGAAACCGAGCTTCTTGCCCCGCAGGATGAGGATCATCCGTGCCCGGTCGCGCTGGGTGTAGACGCGATTGTTACCGGCGCGACGCGGCGAGATCAGGCCCTTGTCTTCATAGAAACGAATGGTGCGTGCACTGACGCCGAGGTCGAGCCCCAACTGGGTGACGGAATAAAGTTGGCCGGCGACATCATGCATGTGACGCATTAGGCCGAAAGTTAACGTATACGTCAAGTACGTTGCGAATAAGGTAGGTTTGGTTTCACATAAGTGGTCGGAGGACCAGCCGTGCGGCGCAACCCGCGGCGCGCTACACTGCACGCCCGCCGAGTGGGCCCTGCCGCTTCCACATCGGGGTGTAGCTCAGACTGGTAGAGCGCTACGTTTGGGACGTAGATGTCGCAGGTTCGAATCCTGTCACCCCGACCATAACCACCGAGCGGTGGATATGATCCCGATCCATAACTCGCGCCGTCAACCGACGCGCGCGTCGGACGTTTCCCGCCGAAAAGCCAGCGTATGGGATACGCGAGGAGACGGTATGATGAGAAGCGTCCGGATGTTACTCCCGGCCATGGCGTGTGTGCTCTGTGCATGCGGCTATGATGACGGCCATGGCGGATATGGTTATGTGCCTGGCCCCCAGCCCTATGGATCGCCGCCCGCGACTCAAGCGTTGCTCGAGGTCTTTCACGCGTCGCCTGACGCCCCGCCGGTCAACGTGCTGTTGGACGGAAACTCGATCGCGACCCATCTCGACTATGCCCAAGGAACCGGCCAGATTCCGGTCGATGCCAGCCAGTCACACTCGCTCGCCATTCAAGCGCTGACGCCGGGTGCACCGACCACGGTGATCGGGCCGCTCAACGAATCGTTCACCGCCAATACCGTTTACACCGTCGTGGCCGAGGGTCCGGTCGCCTCACTGGGACCGGTGATGTTTTCTCATCCGCAGACACCCATCGCCCCATCGGCGACGCGGGTGCAGGTGCTGCATGCGGCACCGGCGGCGCCGAGTGTGTCGGTGTATGTCACGGCACCCGGCGCGGCCTTGGCATCGAGCGCGCCGCTCGGCACCATCGCTTTCCAGGGTTCGATCGGTCCCACCGACGTGCCGTCCGCCGAATACGAAATCCGCGTCACGCCGGGTGGAGCGACGACCCCCGTGTTGTTCGATTCAGGCACCGTCAACTTGCCATCCGGGGCGGATCTGCTGCTGGTGGCAGTGCAAAACACGGGCCCGGGGACGGCGCCCATCGCGCTCGCGAGCGTCGATCAAAACGGCAACAATACGCTGCTGCTCGATGTGTCGACGCCCGCCGAGCTGCGAGTCGTGCATGACATCGCCGATGGTCCGGCGGTGAGTGTGTTCGCCAACGGCAACCCGGCGCCGCTCGTTCCGACTCTCGCATTTCCGAACTTCACCGCGTACCTCGCCGAGACGCCCGGCGCCTACGGAATCACGGTAAGCCCGGCGGCGAATGCCGGGAGTATCTTGATCGGTCAGCCGGTGAACCTGAGCGCTGGAACGCTGCAGACGTTTTATGCGATTGGCTCGTTGACCGCTCCCAATGACTTGGTCACCAACGACGATGACCGACGCATCGCCACCGAGGCCAAACTCAAGATCGTTCATGGATCGCCGTCGGCCGGACCGGTCGACATCTATCTGACGGCGGCGGGCGTGAACATCGCCTCGGTCTCGCCAACGTATGCCGGTGTTCATTTCGGTTCTGATACCGGTTTCAAGGGCTTCGCCGCCGGCTCCTACGTGCTGACCGTTACCGCCGCGGGCAGCAAGACGGCTGCCATCGGACCGCTGACGATCACGCTCAAGAACAGCGGGATTTATACCGCGGTCGCTCGCGATGCGGCGGGTGGCGGTACCCCCTTGGGGCTCATTCTCCTGGACGATTTTGCGGCAACGTAGCGCCGTCAGAACGCGTGGTCGAAGGCGACTTCGCCTTGCACCGCCACCTGGTAAGCCGATACTTTGCGTTCGAAGAAGTTGGTCAGTTCCTGGACGTCCTGGAGTTCCATGAAGGCGAAGGGGTTGCGTGAACCGTATCGTACCGGCAAGTTCAATTTTAGCAGCCGCTGGTCGGCGACATATTGGAGATACTCGCGCATCTCGATCCGCGTTAGGCCGACGACCCCCTCGGAAAGAACGTCCTCGGCGAACGCCACCTCGCATTCCACGGCTTCCTCGATCATGGTGCGCACTTGGGCGGCCCAATCGGCATCGAAGAGTGCGGGCTCTTCCTTGCGGACGGTCTCGATGACTTCGTAGGCGAACGCCATATGAGCGCTCTCGTCGCGGAACACCCAATTCGTGCCCGACGCGAGACCCGGTAGAAGGCCGCGGGATCTCAAGAAATACACGTAGGCAAACGCGCCGAAGAAAAAGAGTCCCTCGATACAGCTGGCGAAACAGGTGAGATTCAGCAGAAATCGACGCCGATCCTCGATGTTCTGGATTTGCTCGAGGTCGAGAACCGAATCGGTCCAGCGCTGACAGAACTTGGCCTTGCGACGAATCGACGGAATGTTCTCGATGGCGGCAAACGCCCTTTCGCGCTGCGCTTGATCGGGCACGTAATTGTCGAGCAACGTCAAATAGAACTGCACATGCAGCGCCTCCTCGAAGAGCTGCCGCGACAAGTACATCCGCGCCTCGGGTGCGTTGATGTGCTTATAGAGACTCAGCACCAGGTTGTTCGCGACGATGGAGTCGCCCGTGGCGAAAAAGGCCACCAACCGTTCGATGAGATGCCGATCGGCCGGGCTCATACGCCGCTGCATGTGGCCGAGGTCGATCTGAAAATCGATTTCTTCCACGCTCCATGTGTTCTTGATGGCCGCACGATACATCTCGTAGAACTTAGGATAGCGCATCGGCCGGAGCGTCAGATTGAAGCCGGGATCGAGAATGTGACTCACTGGCAGGCCTCACAGGTTTCGGGATTCTCCAAGGAACAGGCTAAAGCGGACGACACGTCCTGCGGCGCCTCGGCGGCCTGCTCGCGTACGGTGGTCTTCGATATCTTGGTCGCCGGCCGGGAACGCAGATAGTACGTCGTCTTCAATCCCCGCTTCCAGGCGTACATGTACATGCTCGAGAGCTGCCCGATATTCGGATTCGCGATGAACAGATTCAAGGACTGGCTCTGATCGATGTACGCACCCCGATCCGCCGCCATCTCGATCAGCGACTTCATCGGCAGCTCCCACGCCGTGCGGTAGATATTCTTCAGCTCCGCCGGAATCGCATCGATCCGCTGCACCGAGCCGTCGGCCAGCTTGATCGCGTCGCGCATCTCGACGGTCCATAACCCAAGCAACTTCAATTCCTGGGCGAGATGAGCATTGACCTGCAGGAAGTCTCCGGACAGCGTTTCACGCTTGAACAGATTCGACAGCTGCGGTTCTATGCACTCGTAACAACCCGCGATCGATGCGATTGTTGCCGTGGGGGCGATCGCCACCAACAGGCTGTTGCGCAGACCGTGAGTGCGGATCTGTGCGCTCAAGTTCCGCCACCGGTCAACGTTTTCCGGAACGACGTTCCAGGCGTCGAATTGCAGCTCGCCGCGCGCCGCGCGCGTATCGGCAAAGCTTGGATGAGGACCTTTTTCGCAAGCAAGGTCCATCGACGTACGCAACGCATGAAAATAAATCTCTTCGGAAATGCGCTGCGACAAGCGGCGGGCGGCATCGCTGTCGAAGGGCAGCCGCAGCTTGAAGAACACGTCCTGCAGTCCCATCAGGCCGAGTCCGACGGGCCGCCAGCGCAGGTTCGATGCACGGGCCGAGGCGATCGGATAGAAGTTCAGATCGATGACGCTGTCCAGCTGCCGCACCGCCAGTGCCACCGTCTGTTCGAGTTTCTCGAAGTCGAACTCCCGGCCATCGACATGCCGGGCAAGATTGATGGATCCCAGGTTGCAAACCGCGCTTTCCGAGTGGCGGGTAACTTCGATGATCTCGGTGCACAGGTTCGAGAGGTGCACGGCGGCGTCGGGCAGCGCGGTCTGGTTGCAGCCGCGATTCGACTTGTCCTTGAAGGTCATCCAGCCGTTACCGGTCTGCGCCAGGGTGCGCATCATGCGGGCATAGAGTTCGCGCGCGGGCAGCGTTTTGCGGGCGAGGCCACGAGATTCGGCTTGTGAGTAGGCCTGCTCGAAGGCGCTGCCCCACAGATCCGGCAGCTCGGGCACGTCCTTCGGATCGAACAACGACCATTGCTCGTTGGCTTCGACGCGTTGCATGAACACATCGGGAATCCAGTTGGCCATGTTCAAGTGATGTGTGCGGCGCGCATCGTCGCCGGTGTTATCCCGCAGTTCGAGGAACGCCTCGATGTCCGCGTGCCAGGTCTCGAGATACACGCAGGCCGCACCCTTGCGTTTGCCGCCTTGGTTGACGGCCGCCACCGAGGAGTCCAACGTTTTCAGCCAGGGGACGATGCCGTTCGACAGACCGTTGGTGGAGCGGATTAGAGACCCTTCCGATCTGACACGGTGCCAGGCGACGCCGATCCCGCCGGAGAATTTGGACAGCAGCGCGATGTCCTTGTATTTGTCGTACACGCCCTCCAGGGAATCCGGGGGCGAATCGAGAAGAAAGCAGCTCGATAACTGCTCATGCAGGGTGCCCGCATTGAACAGCGTCGGCGAGCTCGGTAGATAGTCCAGCGATGAGAACAGCCGATATTGCTCGATGGCATCGTGCACGGTGGTGGACAGGGCCACTGCGACGCGCATCCAGAAATAGGCCGGCGTTTCCAGCACGTGGCGCCGCGTCGGGTGCTTGAGCAGGTAGCGGTCGTACAGCGTTCGCAGTCCAAAGTACTCGAAACGCTGGGTGCGTTCGGGGTCGATGGCATCGTTCAATTTGCGGGCGTTTGATTCGACGAATTGCAGGACTCTCTCGTTCACCAGACCCACATCGAAACCGCTGCGGATGGACTGCGAAAATGAATAAATGCCGAGTCCCTGAACTTCCTTGTCGATGAATGCGCCGAGCAGCCGCGCAGCCAGCTTCGAGTAGGCCGGTTCGTCCGCCATGAATGACGAGGCGGTGCGAATAGAGAGCTCATCGAGTTCGCGCGTGGTGGCACCGTCATAGAGACCGGCGATGGTTTTGAGCGCCACCCGCATCGGATCGACATCGGCGATGCCTTCGCAGCAACGCGTCACGGCGCGAACAATCTTGTTCACGTCGATGGGCTCATGAGCCCCGGATCGCTTCTTCACGCTCATCGGTGCACGCGGAGCGGGCGGCGGGTTCAAGTTGAATTCGGGCTGTCGGACCGGCGTTTGCGAGGCATCGTGAGCCACCGCCGGTGCCGCGCTTTGCGAATGCGGATTCATATATTATTCCTCGAGGATGAGTCCAAATCTTCGAGGGAACAGCAAGACATGCGGCCTGCGCACCGGGCGCAGCCCACTCATCCCGGCTACTCCTCCCACGAGAGTTCCAGTAACAACGGCATTCCTCGCGGAATGACGATCACGGCAGGTCTTCGGGCTCATGGGCTTGCGGCCATTACACACAAGGCCGGTTGCTAGTGGACGCCGCTTCCCGAGCCATCGACATGGCGAAAGCTCAGTGCAAAAGGCATCGTTCGTTCCCATCCACCGCTGCGGGGCAGCTCCGGAATTAAACCGGATTCCCTTTTCAGCCCAAGCTTATGTGCTGGGCACCGCGATAGAACACAAGATATTGTGTTTGGACGGCGGCGTCAACGCCGCGATGCGGGCACGCGGCCGCCAAGTCATTGGACTTTTTAATTGGCGAGAAAAGTCTATATAATCCGCGCGCACCTCCGATTCGGCTGCTTGGGACCCGACTATCGGCTTGGGAATACGGTTGGCGCTCTAGAGGTTTTCGTGGGTTTAAGCGCCCGTAGCTCAACCGGATAGAGCACCGGCCTTCTAAGCCGGCGGTTGCAGGTTCGATTCCTGCCGGGCGCGCCAATTCGTATCGGAAGATCAAAGACGATGGTGGACGTAGCTCAGCTGGTAGAGCCCCGGATTGTGATTCCGGCCGTCGCGGGTTCGAGTCCCGTCGTCCACCCCACCTATTGCCGCAGAACCGCATCGCTTGCAGGGGCGGGAGCCGGCCGACGTGGCTTTGAATCAGCGCCAGCGGTACTCACGCCACCGGGGGCGATAACGTCACCGTGACATGGCACTTCGGCCGCCATCCCACCGCCACCCGCCGCCGAGATTCTCGATGAGCGTGACGGTGTACTGCGTCAGGGAGGACTGCGTGTCCTTGAGGTTCTGCTCGGCTTGCAGCAGCGTGAGTTGCTGATTCAGAAGATTTTGTTCGCTCGCCGTGCCGACGGCGTACTGCGCCTGCTCGCTGGCAAACAAGCGTTTGTTGCGCTCGTAGATGTTGACGTAAGCCTGAGCCTGCTCCTTCAAGTGGTTGCAGGAGGAGAGCGAATCCTCGACGCTCTGGAAGGACGCGAGCACGGTCTCGCGGTACATCGCCACGTCTGCGTCGTAGGTGGCGCGTGCTTTGCGTACGGCAGCAGAGTGCGCTCCGCCATCGAATAGCGTTTCGACCAGACTGGGTCCAAGGGTCCAGAAACGGTTGGGCAACGTAAACAGGTTTGCGATCGCGTTGTGCTGGAATCCGCCCTCCGCGGTCAAGTCCAGGGTTGGAAAATACGCCGCCACTGCCACGCCGATGTTGGCGTTGGCCGCGGCGGCGGTGCGCTCGGCATTGACCACATCGTAGCGTCGTTCGAGCAACTGCGACGGCAGGACGAGGGGCACGTCCGGGGGGTTAAACGCATAGTCGAGCCGTGGCTCGATGGAGAAGTCAGCCGGGGGTACCCCAATCAGTACAGCGACGGCATGCTCATCCTGCTCGCGGGAGGTTTCAGTCGCTTGCAGATTGGCAATGACCAGCTCCAAGGTATCTTGCGCGTACAGCACGTCATCGTTGGATGAGGTGCCTAAAACATAGCCCGCCTGCGTCATGGTGAGGATGCGTGTGTCGATCTCCTGCTGCTGTTTCAACAGATCAATATCGATGTCGGCCTGGCGCAATTCCAAGTAATCGGTCGCGACGCTCGCGGCGATCGACAAGCGCTCGCCTGCAAGCTCGGCATCACTCGCTTGGGCACTGTCCTTGCTCGACTCGATATTGCGTCGGACCTCACCCCAAAGGTCGGGTTCCCAGCTGACCGAGGCACTGGCGCTGACGGTGTTTTGTATGCCCGCAGCTGTCGAAGCGCCGGCGGCACCTGTTCCATAGTCGCTGCGCGTGCCCGACGCGGTGGCGCTGACGGTCGGATAGAGCAGGGCGACATTGGCGGCCACGGTAGCCCGCGCAAGACGGTAGTTGGCTTCAGCCTCAGCGATCGATTGGTTGGCTTTCAGTGCTTGATCGACGAGGCGCGACAGAGCGTCGTCTTGATACTCGATCCACCACGCGCTCGTCACGGCGCCTTCCGGGTTGGGCTCTGCCCGTTGCCACTCGATGCCTTCCTTAAAGATCGCGGGCGTTTGAATGGCAGGCTGGTGGTAATCCGGGCCGACGGCGCAAGCAGCGGCACTCAAGAGAGCGGCAGGTGTGCACACAATGCGCCATGGGCGCCGTCTGAGATTAGGACGACTACCCATAAAACCTCATCGGTGACCCCTGTTTGGAAGGTGGCGCGTATTCGAGAAAGCCGGACGCGGGCCCGGGCCGGGCAATGATTGCATCGTGCACGTAATGCGAAAGCGACTCCGTACGTTACCGCACGGTCGGGTAATCGGGGGGATCTGCCAAGGCGCCGAGGAGGCCTGTCGACCTTCGGCCAGGCCCGCGAGGCAGCCATCGTTCCGTTGAGCTTCGTCGGCGACGCCAACGTATGTGCGCTATCGGACAGAACGCGGAGACTCCGAGACGTACGCTCGCTATCTTGAAGTGCCTCGGTGACGGGCAGATCGGGCACGTCTTTCCGTATGGAGACAAAATGTCTTACCCGACCGATTGCCACGCTTCGTTCGCGACTAAAGTCGATGGTGGCGATACGCTCGTGACCCTGAGCGGTGACTGGACGGTACACGATGACGAGGCGACACCCGCAGAGTCCGAAGCGTGGCTCGATCGCCACGACCTGCGCGCAATTCTCTTTGATACCCGGCGGCTTGGTCGCTGGGACAGCTCGCTCCTCGTATACCTCGCCGATTTGCGCCGAAACGCCGCGCCGCGCTCCATCCGTTTCGATGACAGCGGCATCCCCGTCGCCGCGCGGCGCCTGCTGGCGTTGCTGCCGGAGCAGACAGCTGCGGCTGCGCCGACCCCGCGTCCAGTGTTTTTGGAACGTTTCGGTCATGCCGCCATCTCGATCGGAACCGAGTGGGTCGCCGTCACCGCCCTCGTCGGAGGTCAGGTTTTGGAAGCCGGCGCGGCAATATTCGGCCGGGCACGGATGCGTCGCACAGATCTGCTTGCGTGTCTTTACGATGCCGGCATCGCCGCGCTGCCGATGGTGGCTTTGGTGAACGTTCTGGTCGGCGGCATTCTGGCGTTTGTCGGTGCCATTGAACTGCGCCGCTTCGGTGCCGATATCTACATTGCCAATCTGGTGGGAATTGCACAGGTGCGCGAG
>Ga0116226_10000706_pt1 | contig 28479 bp, 25 predicted proteins | sample S1TSphfallax_FD_89692 | JGI IMG/M metagenome (GOLD analysis project Ga0116226, IMG submission 89692) | Host-associated microbial communities from peat moss isolated from Minnesota, USA - S1T2_Fa - Sphagnum fallax MG | ecosystem: Host-associated > Plants > Peat moss > Unclassified | place: USA...
CGTATCACCCCATGGGGAATGACGAGGGTGATCTGGCCGTCCGAACTGGCCGCCGCCTTGTGGACGCTGTCACCGACGCCCTGCAGTTTCGCCCGCGCATCGAGCACGCCCTCAAGCGGCGGCGGACCTGAGCTGTGAGACACGAAATCCTGCATCTGAACGCCGGTCAGACGGAAATCAATCATATCGGTCTGGACGGCGGCGCTGGCGTCGATCACCGCCCGGCCTGACAGCCGCCCCGCCGGGAAGGTCAGCTCCACCGGATCGATCGTCAGCAAGCCATGATCGAGCGTAAGTCCCAAGGACACCTGACGCAGAGGCAGGTTGGGCGCCGCCTGAACGCTGAGCGCCTTATAGTGCAGCACGCCGTCCATTCCGCGTATGCGCTGCACATCCAGGGGCTGGTCGGGCATAAGTCGGCGGCCGGGGTCCTTTGCGGCCGTGATCGCCAGCCGCATTCCGCTGGGCTGATTGCGTGAAGTGGCCCCGAACAGCGACCCGAGGTCCTTGAAATCCAGACGCCGTGACCGGATATCCGTCGTCACGAACGGGCGGCGCGATTTGGAGGAGTCGACCTTCAGATCGCCCTCAAGATCGCTGCCGCCGACGCGGCCTGTAAAGCCGTCGAACCACGTTATCCGATTATCGCGGCGATAGTCGCCCGCGACAGCGAAGGGCGGCGTGTTGGGCAGGGCGAGGCCGGTCAGGGGATAAAGGTCGGACATGCTGCGGCCCTGCACCGAAATCTGCGCCGTGATCTGGGCCAGGTCGAAGGGGTGCAGGATGCTGCCCTTCGCCGTCACCCGCGTCGCGCCCGCCGAAACGATGGCGTTAAAGGGATAGGCCCTGTCGGACCTGACGTTCAGCAAGGAGCCGCCGGTCACGTTCATGGTGAAGGGTTCGCCGTTCAGACGACCGATCCCGGTCATTCCGAAGCCGGATACGCTCGCCCCCGCCGACTGTTCGTGCGCGAAGATCTGGCCCGAAAAACTCAGGCCTCGGGTCGAATCCGTGAGGTTGAGCTGGCCGTCATTGATGATCAGGCTTTGGATGGGCGGCAGGCGGACCGGCTGCTCCGGCGCGCGACCATCGGAAAAGTCCCAGCTCGCCCGGCCCTGCGTGTCGCGCACCAGAACAAGATCAGGCTTTTCGACCTCAATGCGGGGCAGGACGACCCGGCCCAGAAACAAGGGGGCCAGCTTCACCTGAACGCTCAGGGCCGCGATATCGGCCATGTCCGGCGACGGCGCCCAGGTCGGGCCGCCGACCTGAAGCCCCTCGACCCGAGCCGATGGCGTCCAACTGAGCAGATGGACTCTCAGATGGCCGCCGATACGCACGGGTCGATGCAGATGCGCCGCGAGGAGCTGGGCCAAGGCCGGCCTAGCCAGGTCCCAGTTGAACAGAGCCAGAAAGAGCGTAACCGCCAGCGCCAGGGCGGCGGCGATCCCAAGGCTCCAGCGCAGGGGTCGCGAGGACGCAGGGGCCGGGCCCTGCGGTCGAGGGCCGTCGATGAGCGTGGAATTCATGCGTTAAAGGCTCCGCCAACACCGTTCTAACGCTCGACCCTGCGCCTCGTGTTCCCAGCGCATAGGCGCAAACCGGCGCCGCGTCCGACATCTTTCAAAATGAACGCAAAATAAACGCACCCGTCCGAACGCGTTCAGAGCCCAAGTCCTACAATACCCTCGTCATCTCGGCGCGGGCCGCTTCTTCGATTCCTCGAAGCAGGCGACACACGCGGAAGTCAGCAGCGAAACGGAAAGGAAAACTCCGATGAAACATCTTGTTACAGGCGCTCTGGCCGCGCTCACCCTGGTCGGCGCCGCGGCCGCCACCACCGCCCCCGCAGCCGCCCAAGTCTATCGCGGCGGCTATTATCACGGCGGATACGGCTATCGCGGCCCCGGCGTGGGCGCAGCGGTCGGCGCCGGCATACTCGGCCTCGCGGTCGGGGCGGCCATCGCCGGTCAACCCCACTATGTGGCGCCCGCCCCCGTCTATTACGGCCCGGCCTATTACCCGGCGCCCTACCCCGTCTACGGCTACGCCTATGGGCCTTATTATGGCTATCATGGCTGGTGGCACGGTCATTGGTACGGCCGCCGCTAAGCCGGCCTGACCTTGACCGCGAGAAGAGCCCCGCGCCGATCCCCGGCGCGGGGTTTTTTGTTAGACCCTCGAAATCACCCTATGCATCCGCCGGGGCTGAACGGGCGCGCGATGCAGGGGATTGTCGCCCAGGCGGGCGGTGAGATCGAAGGCGTCGGCGCCGTCGATCTTCACCTTGACCAGATCGCCGGGCTTCAACGACCGAGCGCCCTTGATCAGCACATGACCGTCGATTTCCGGCGCGTCGGCATAGGAACGGGCCACCGCCACGCCATCGGCGCGCACTTGATCCACCAAAACCTCCAGCGTTTGACCGACGCGGCGCCGAAGCTTGGCGCGGCTGATCTGCGCGCTCTTGGCCATGAAGCGGGCGCGACGGTCCTGCTTTAGCGCTTCATCCACATGGCCGGGCAGGTCGCGGGCGGCGGCGCCCGTGACATTTTCATAGGCGAAGCAGCCGACGCGATCCAATTGCGCCTCGTCCAGCCAGTCCAGCAGGAACTGAAAGTCAGCTTCCGTTTCGCCCGGAAAACCGACGACGAAGGTGGAGCGGATTACGAGTTCAGGACACACCTCGCGCCAGCGACGGATGCGCTCCAGCGTCTTGGCCTGATCGCCGGGCCGCTTCATCGCCTTCAGCACAGCGGGCGCAGCATGTTGAAACGGAATATCGAGATAGGGCAGCACCTTGCCCTGGGCCATCAGGGGAATGACCGCGTCTACATGCGGATAGGGATAGACATAGTGCAGCCGCACCCAGATCCCGAGTTCGCCCAGGCCCTTGCAGAGGTCTTCAAGATTGGCGCGTCGATCCTGATCGCGCCAGCGTCCGCCCTGATATTTGAGGTCCAGCCCATAGGCGGAGGTGTCCTGGGCCACCACAAGGAGTTCCTTGACGCCGGACTCGGCCAGGGCCTCAGCTTCCGCCAACACCTCGGCGATGGGGCGGGAGACGTGGCCGCCCCGCAGCGAGGGGATGATGCAAAAGGTGCAGCGATGGTCGCACCCCTCCGAAATTTTCAGATAGGCGTAGTGGCGTGGCGTCAGCTTAAGCCCTCCGCCGGCCGAAACCGCCGCATCGGGGACCAGATCGGCGAACGGGTCCTGTGGGACCGTGCGATGCACCGCATCCATCACCTGATCATAGGCGTGGGCCGGGGTAATGGCGGCCAGGTCGGGGAAGCGGCTTTCAAGCAGGTCGCGTTCGCCGCCAAGGCAGCCCGTGACGATGACCGGCCGGCCCGAGGCGCGCGCCTCGGCTATCGCCTCCAGGCTCTCCTCCCGCGCGCTGTCCAGAAAAGCGCAGGTATTGACGATAACGGCGTCCGACCCCGCATAATCGGCGGAGGTATCATATCCCTCGCCCTTCAGCCGGGTCAGGATACGCTCAGAATCCACCAGGGCCTTGGGGCAGCCGAGGCTGACCATGCCGATGCGGGGCTGGAGCTTCGCCGGGGGCGCGTCGCGTTCGGAGTCGTGGGCCAGGGTGTCGCCCATGCTTTTTTCGGTCCTGCTCAGGGCGGAGAAGAGGCCTATTTAGGCGAAGACGGCCCAAGATGCGAGCGGACGGCCATTTGCGCGACGCTCAAGACCCGGCGGCGAAATCATAAACATCGGCGGCGCGCGTCACGCTGATGGCGATCCGGTCCTCATTGATCTGAATTTCGCCGCGCGCCACAGGATGATTGTTGGCGAGAATCCAAACCTCGTCATTCTCGCCGCAATCGAGCGGAATCACGGCGCCGCGCCCCATCCGCAGCAATTGCTGCATGGGCAGTTTGCTGCGGCCGAGCAGGACAGAAATCTCGACCTGTACGGAATCAAGCTGGCTCAATCGCTACACCCTTGGTCCGCAGCGGCTCTTGCGCCGGCGCGGGCTTGGGTGACAGTGAGGCGTCATGATTGCTTCGAAGTTAAGCCCGCCCCAAGAATTCCTGAGAGGGGACGCAAAAGCGACGCAGTGGGCGGTATCCGACGGCCCAGTCGGCTATCTCGACGCGGTCGCCGCCATGGAGGCGCGGGCGGCGGCCATCGCCGATGGGGAGGCCGATGAGTTGGTCTGGCTTCTGGAGCATCCACCGCTCTACACCGCCGGCGTCTCCGCCAAAGCCCACGACCTGCTGACGCCGGATCGATTCCCCGTCTTTTCCAGCGGAAGGGGGGGACAATACACCTATCACGGTCCCGGCCAGCGCGTGGCCTATGTGATGCTGGACCTCAAGGCGCGGCGACGCGACGTGCGGGCCTTTGTCGCAGCCCTGGAGGCCTGGGTGATCGGCGCGCTGGACGCGTTCAACGTCGTGGGCGAGGTGCGGGAAGGCCGGGTCGGCGTCTGGGTCGAGCGCAAGGCGCCGGGGGTCTCGACGCGGGAAGACAAGATCGCCGCGATCGGCGTCAAGATTCGCCGCTGGGTCTCGTTTCATGGAATAAGCCTGAATGTGGAGCCGGACCTGTCCCACTTCGACGGTATTGTGCCGTGCGGCGTCACAGCTCACGGCGTGACGAGCCTGATCGATCTGGGCCTGCCTATAACGATGGATGAGGCGGATGAGGCGTTGAGATCGAGTTTTCAGGCTGTGTTCGGCCCCGTGATCGCCGTAGAGCCGCCCCTTATTCAGGCCCGGTTGGGCGAAATTCAGGCCCGGTTGGGCAAAGACTCCGGATCATGACGCCCAAGCCCACACGCCGTTCGCCTCTCTTCATTCTCACCTTGACCGGTTTCGTCGCGACCGGGCTTATGGGATGCCGCCGCGCAGCCCCCGCGCCCAAGCCATCTGCCCTGCCACCGGCCCTGGCGCCTGTCCTGGTGAGAGGATTGAATGCGGGCGGCGAGCAACCCTTCTGGGCCTTACAGATCCGCTCGAAGACGCTGACCTTCGCAAGCCAGACGGCCGACGCCATCGTTATGGTCAATACGGGTCCGGCCCAGGCGCCCAAGGATGGAGCGGGGGGCGGACTGGGGGGCGGCGTTTGGACCGGCGCGACGAAGACAGGTGGGTTTAAGGCAGTCGTCACCCCCCTGCCCTGCCGAGACGCCGCGACGGGGCTGGCCTATCCCTTCACGGCCGACGTCGCGTTCGCTAGGATCGCCTATCGCGGTTGCGCCACCTGGCCCGGCCAAGGCCTGGGGCCAAGGCGCTGAGGGCTATCATCATAAGTTAGGGCGCGTCGGGCGGCGGAACCGGCATCCACTTCCGCCTTACACGCTCTAGGCTTGAGCGGTCAGCAGCGGGCCGAGGCCCGGTATGCTGGCCAGCACGCCGCGCAATAGGTCATCGCCCGTCTTGGCCTGCACCCAGGTCATGGACAACGGAAGGATGCGCTGCATATCAGACACCGTAATGCCCTGGCGGGTCATCTGCTGGTTCATGGCCATGGCGTCGGACATGGCCGCGCCGCTGGAGCCGCCGGCCTTGCTCATCAAATTCGCCATCAGCCCGCCGCTCTTGTTCTGAGCCAGCGCCGAGCCCGCTTCCGCCATGGCGTCACAGCCGGGGATTTGCGCGAAAAGGTCGTCCACCTTGGCTTGATCGGCATGTTTGCGGATCAGGAATAGAGCGGCGCAAAGGGCCGTATTGGCTTGCTCAACGCTTAAGCCCGAATGGGCGGCCGCCTGTTCAACTAACTCTTCAATCATTCGCGCTCAGCCTGTGAAGGCTCTGGCCTAGAGGAAGTGCGCCCCGCCGTCCACCCGGGGGATATCAAACAACGGGCAAGACGCCGCCCCTCCCGCAGCGCTTACGGCGTACAGCGTCAAGCTTTGGGCTGGGGCTGGGGCCTCACGAACACCCAGTCGCTGTCGCCGGAAAGATCGGGCGCGAACCGATAGCCCGCCCGATCAAAGCCCTTCAGATCGACCGCCTTGTCCAGGCGATGATCTATGGCGAAGCGGGCCATCAGGCCGCGGGCCAACTTGGCGTAGAAGGAGATGATCCTCACGCCCGCCTCGCTCTCCTCCTTGAAATGGCAGGAGACGACGGGAAGCTTGAGCGCGTGCGCGTCGACCGCGCCGAAATATTCCTGGCTCGCGAGGTTCACTATGGTGGGGTCTGCATGGGTCTTGGCGACGCTGCGCAAGGCCTTTGCGATTGTATCACCCCAGAAATCATACAGGGTCGACCCCTTGGCCGTCGCCAGCCGCACGCCCATTTCAAGTCTGTAAGGTTGGATCTTATCCAAAGGCCTCAGGACGCCATAAAGGCCGGACAGGATGCGCAAACGGTCCTGAGCCCAGCCTAGAGCGGCCTCGTCCAGCTCCCGCGCCGCCAGGCCGTCATAGACATCCCCGGCGAAAGCTAGCGCCGCCTGAATACCGTCTTCCCCGCCGGCGGGATCAAAGGCCTTGAACCTGGCCTCATTAAGTTCGGCCAATTTATCGGAAATATTCATCAACCGCTTCAAGTCTGCAGCCTTGAGACGGCGCGCGACGGCGGCGAGCGTCTTGGTCTGGGCCGCCAATTGTGGCGCTGTGCCGGGAATCTGTACGGACGGCGGTGTAAAATCCAGCGTTTTGGCCGGCGAGAGAAGCAGCAGCATGTGGTCAAGCTCTTACCCAGACGCCCCGATTTAGTGCGGCGAACGCGCCGAGACCAGGGGCTGAGCGTTTTCAGAACGAGGCATGCCGAGCGCGCCAGGGTTGCAAGGCGGTCTGCGTCAAAACGCCCTAACGCTAGCGTAAACGAAATGTATATATTTCAAATCTGACTTAAATTGTCAGGCTCGAAATGTCTCATCTTCCGTGCGCCGCCTCGTTTGATGTCAATGCCGCAACACGGCGGCCCGAGGCAAGGTCTTCTTTACCGATTTTCGTCATCAGCCTGTGTCGGCGAACGGATCGCCGACAGCATATGCAGGCCTTGCTCGATCAGGTCGGTTTGAGGGCGGAATTCATCGACGCCGTCGACGGCAAACGTCTGACGCCGGAGCAATACGCGACCTATGACCGCAAGAAGGCCCTGCTGGTTTATGGCGTTGAGATGAGTCCGGCTGAGATCGCCTGCCATCTCAGCCATCTCAGCATCTATCGCCGCATGGTGGAGCATGGGGTCGACGTCGCCTTGGTGCTGGAAGACGACATAGCCTGCGACGCCGACCTGCCTCAGCTTCTGGACGAGGTGTTGAGCGAAACAAATTCGCCGTGGGAGGTGCTGCGCCTGCAGAGCACCAAAACCACGATCATTAATCATGAGCGGCCGGCCAGCCGGGGGGAAATCTTGTCCCAGCACCGTGGGCGCGCCATCGGCCGGCTGCGGACCGGCGTTCTGGGCGGGTGCGGCTATCTGATCAAGCTGAGCGCGGCCAAGCGTATGCTTAGCTATGCGGAGCGCCCCTTCATGCCGATCGATCAGACACTTGACCGGTATTGGGAAAACGGCATTCTACCTTATGTGTTGCGTCCTTTCCCCATCTGGCAGAATGAGGCCATCGCCTCCGAAATCGGCGATCGCAAGCATAAGCCACGCCTCGGGCGGATGTTGACCCTTGCGCGGCGCGCCCGGCGCGCGTTTGATGGATTGAATAAGCGCCGCTATCACTTCACGCACATGGGCGGGGTTCGTCGATTGAGCGAGACCGCCGTTGCAGGCCCGCTTCGCCGGCTGGTGCACGCTGTCCTTGGGCTGACGGCGGCGGGGTCCAAGGTCCTGCCCCAGAGGTGAAGTTCGACACCAAGACGGCGTTAAGCCTGGCCGCAACCGTGATGGTCGAGCCGGAACTGGCCGCCTGGGTCCGCCTTGGCCGACGCCCCAAGCTGTGGTGGCGCGACGATGATGCGAGGTCACCCACAGCCGCCTTCGACCGGCTGCTTGCCGTCGTCGGCAACCGTCCACTCGCGCTCGCCATTATCCCGACGGGCGATCTCGACCTTCTGGCGGCGACGCTGATGAACGCGCCGCATGTGGTGATAGGCCAGCATGGCGTCGATCACATCAATCGCGCGGCGCAAGGTCGGAAAAAGAGCGAATATCGCGAAGGCGTCTCGGTGGAGGAGATCGCCGCCGCCCTGGAGCTCGGCCGACGGCGGCTTTCGGCGGCCGGTCTCTCGCCGGAATTCTTCACACCGCCCTGGAACGCGGGCGAGCCTGACCTCGGCGACGCTCTGGCGCGGCTGCAGTTCACCCGCTGGTCCGCAGGCCCAACGCGCCGGAGCCACCCGGCCCTGCGCTATGCCGCCACCGACATCGACCTTTTGCGCTGGACCCAGCCGCCCCAGTTTCGCGGGGTCTGGAAGGTGATGCGCGCCCTGCAAAAAGCCCTGTCCAGACGACGCAGCGATGGCGACTTCAACCGGCCCATCGGCCTTTTGACCCACCACCTGGCCCATGACGAGGCGACCTGGGGATTTTTAGACAGCTTCCTCGCCTATCTAGAGCCCAAGGTGGAGTGGGTTTCGATCCGCGAGATCGGATCCCGATAGAAGCGCCTTAGAACAACACACGGGGGTTCAGGATGCGGTGCGGGTCGAACGCCAGGCGGACGGCGCGCATCAGGGCGACCGCCTCCGGCTGCTTGTAGCGGAGCGCCTCTGCCGTCTTCATCACGCCAAGGCCGTGCTCGGCGGAGATGGACCCGCCTAACTCCCCCACAATATCATGCACGATCTGGGAGCCCTGATCGCGCAGAGCGGCATGGGCCGCGCCCAGCGCCCCGCGGTCTCCGTTCAGCGATTGCAATACATCGTAATGAATATTGCCGTCGCCCACATGGCCGAAGGCGACCACGCGCACGCCGGGCGAAAACGCCTCCACCGCCGCCGTCGCGCGGGAAAGGAAGGTCGGAACCCGGGAGACGGGAACTGAGACGTCATGCTTCCAGGTCACGCCCTCGGGCTTCTGGGCGGCGGATTGATCCTCCCGCAGTTTCCACAGCGCCTTGGCCTGGGCCTCGGTCTGGGCCAAGGCCGCGTCCTGGATCAGGTCAGTCTCAAGGGCTGAGGTCAACAACCGTTCCAGCGCCGCCCCGGCGCCGCCGGGTTCTGAACTGGCGATCTCGATCAGGACATACCAGGGATGAATGTCCGAAAGCGGATCGCGATGATCTGCCATGTTCTTCAGGGCGAAGTCGATTCCCGCCCGGCTGATCAGCTCAAACGCCTCCACCCCGCCGCCGCTCTGGGTCTTGGCCTCGGCCAGAAGCCTGATCGAGTCCTCCGGCGCCTGCAGCCCCACCATGGCTACGGCCCTGTCGCGCATGACGGGGAAGAGCTTCAGCGCCGCCGCCGTCACCACGCCCAGCGTGCCCTCCGCCCCGATCAGAAGCTGTTTCAGGTCATAGCCGGTATTATCCTTCCGCAGCCGCTTCAGACCGTGGAATATCGAGCCGTCGGGCAAAACCGCCTCCAGCCCCAGCACCAGATCGCGCATGACGCCATAGCGCAGCACCGCCGTGCCGCCCGCATTGGTGGAAACCACGCCGCCAATGGTGGCCGATCCCTCCGCAGCTAAGCTCAAGGGAAAGAACCGCCCGGCCGCCGCCGCCGCCTCCTGTACGGCCAGCAGCGTCACCCCGGCCTCGACCACGATCACATCATCCAGCGGCGCCACCTCCCGGATCGTGCGCATCCGCTCCAGCGACAGCAGCACCTCGCCATCGGGAATCTGACCGCCGACCAGGCCGGTATTGCCGCCCTGGGGCGTGAGGGCGATGCGATGGGCGGCGCAGTGGCGGACGATAGCCGCAACCTCATCCGTCGAGCGCGGCACGAGCAGCAAGGGTGTGTGGCCCTTCCATCGGCCGCGCCATTCCTCCAGCTTGGGCGCCAGCCGCAGGGGATCGTCGGACCAGCCGTCCGGCCCCGCTAGGGTTTTCAGGGCGGCTATGTCATCGGGAAGAGCGTCGTCGAGCATGGGTCATGCTAGCACCAAGCCCGCTGCGCGCGAAGATCGCCGTTCCTGCTATAGGATGCGGGAAACCCTTAAGCTGGCCCTATGATTCCCGTCACCCCGCACATCAGCCTCGATGAGGAGGAGATCAAGGAGCGTTTCGTGCGCGCCTCCGGCCCCGGCGGTCAGCATGTGAACAAGACCAGCACGGCGGTGGAGCTGCGGTTCGATGTGCGCGCCTCCCCCTCCCTGCCCGACGACGTAAAGGCGCGGCTGGAGCGGCTGGCGGGAACGCGGCTGACCGGCGAGGGCGTCATCGTCATCTTCGCCCAGACCCACAGCGCCCAGCAGCGCAATCGGGAGGAGGCGCTGAACCGCCTGCTCGACCTGATCCGCAAGGCCGCCATCCGCCCCAAATCGCGCCGCCCCACCCGCCCGACCCTGGCCTCCAAGCAGAGGCGGCTTGAGGGCAAGACGCGGCGCGCGGGCGTCAAGTCGGCGCGGGGACGGCCGGAGGTGGGGGAGTGAGAGGATTTGAACACCCCTATTTTTCTCCGTCATCCGCGGGCTCGTCCCGAGGATGACGATGATCTTTAGGGCCTGACGCCATGACTCTCCGCCTTCCCACCCGCCCCTGGATGACCCATCCGGCCACCCGCGCGGTGATCGCGGCGCTGGAGGCGGCGGGCGGCGCGGGGTGTGCGCGGTTTGTCGGCGGGTGTGTGCGGGATACCTTGCTGGGCCGGGCCGGGGAAGGCCTGGATATTGATATCGCCACCCCGCTCACCCCCGATCAGGTCACAAAGGCGCTTGAGGCGGCGGGGCTGAAGGCGGTTCCCACGGGCGTCGAGCACGGCACCATCACAGCCGTGGCCAAGGGGCGGCCCTATGAGATCACCACTCTGCGCCGCGATGTGGAGACGGACGGTCGCCGCGCGGTCGTGGCCTTCACTAACGACTGGGCGGAGGATGCGAGCCGACGGGATTTTCGCTTGAACGCGCTTTATGCCGAGCCGGACGGAAGCCTGCATGATCCCACCGCCGGCGGGATCGAGGATGCGCGGGCCGGGCGGATCATCTTCGTCGGCGATCCGGAGACGCGGATTCGGGAAGACTACTTACGAATCTTGCGCTTCTTCCGCTTCTTCGCCGGCTATGGGCGGGGCGAGGCGGATGGGGCGGCCCTGGCGGCCTGCGCGGCGCTGAAGGATGGGCTGTTGGGCCTATCTGGCGAACGGGTCTCGAAGGAACTTTTGAAACTCCTCGCGGCGCCGGACCCCCGCGCGGCCCTGGCCTTGATGCAGTCCACCGGCGTACTGAGCGCCCTCCTGCCTGCTGTGGAAGGCCTGGAGCGTGTCAATGTTCTCGTAGAGATCGACGCTGACCCGGAGCTTCGCCTCGCCGCCCTCCTGCCTGATGATCGCACGGCTGTCCTAGCGGCGGCCCAGCGCCTTCGCCTGTCCAACGCCCAGCGCGACCGCCTGCTCGCCGCCTGCTCGGATGAAATGGAGGTCGGGGCGGAGATGACGGATCAGGCCGCTCGGATCGCCATCTATCGACTGGGCGGGGCGACCTTGGCGGATCGGCTCAAGCTGGCCTGGGCGGCGACAGGGGGGGATATCGAAACATGGCGGCGGCTGATCGGGTTGTCTCAGACCTGGACCCCGCCGGACTTTCCGATCACCGGAGCGGACATCAAGGCGGCCGGCGTGGGCGAGGGGCCGCGCGTAGGCGATGTGCGCCGTGCGATTGAGGCCTGGTGGCTCGCGGGGGATTTCAAGGCGGACAGGGCCACCGCGCTCGCGGAGCTGAAGGTGGTGGTCGAGTCGCATGACCTCAACCGCCTCCCTTAAGTTAGAACGAGTCGAGCGGCGGAACCAGCATCCATGTCCGCCTAACACGCTCTAATCCTTCAGCTTTCGCGTCAGGGTTTCCAGGTCGTTCGCCAGGGCCGGCTCCTCGCCCTTCAGCACATCGATCCGCTTTACGGCGTGCAGCACTGTCGTGTGATCGCGCCCGCCGAACCGGCGGCCTATGTCGGGATAGGAGCGGGTGGTGAGTTGCTTGGCCAGGTACATGGCCACATGACGGGGCCGGGCGACGGCGCGGGTGCGGCGCTCGCTCAACAAATCCGCCTGTTTCAGGCCGAAATGCTCGGCCACAACCTTCTGGATTTCATCGACCGTGATGCGCTTTTCGCCGCCGGCCCGCAGGTTGGGGCGCAGAAAGCTCTGAGCCTCGTCAACGGTCAGCTTGGAAAGCCGCTCCCCTGCCCGGGCCACCAGGGTGTTCAGGGCGCCTTCCAGTTCGCGAACCGAATCTGCGAACCTGTCGGCCAGGAATTGCAGCACGTCGCTGCGGGCGTGGCTCTCAATCCCCAGATCCCGCGCCAACTGCGCCAGTTTCCGCTCCAATATGCCCAGACGCAAGGTCCGATCCGCCGGTTCTATGCCGCAGACCAGGCCGGCGCTGAGGTGGGAGCGCAGGCGGCCGTCAAGCTCCGCCAAGGCGGCGGCGGGACGGTCGGAGGAAAACACCACGCGCCGACCCTCGCTCATCAAGGCGGCCAGGGTATGGAAAAGCTCTTCCTCCGACGATTTCTTGCCGCCGATGAACTGGACATCGTCCACCAAAAGTAGGTCCGCCGTACGCAAGTCCGTCTTGAAACCCGGCGCGGACCGATCCATCAGCGCCTTGACGAAGCTGGAGGTGAAGCGTTCTGCGGTGAGATAGACGATCTTCTTGTCCGGCCTGCGTCGCGCCGCCTCCCACGCGATGGCGTTCAGAAGATGAGTTTTGCCGAACCCGTAGGGGCCATGGAAGAAGACGGGATTGAAGCAGCCGTCGGACCAGGCAGCGACGCGCCGGGCCACGGTGACGGCGAACTCGTTCGAGGGGCCTGCGACAAAGCTGTCGAAGGTGAAGCGTTCCTGCAGGCCCGGTATGCGGGCCTGAACGTCAGCGTCGGCGCAGGCGTCCGCCGCCACTTCGATCAAGCTCGGTCCGTGCGACAACAGATTAGGGGATGTTGAGGCGACGGGCTGGGCGACCAGACCCTGTGGCGTCGAGGTGGGCACGACCGACAGGGCGGGGCGCTGGGCGCCTGCGGGCTCCTCGTCCTCGCCTTCGAACTCCAGGCGCGACTTCAGATCGAGCGCTCGGTGCTCCGGCGCCATCTGCACCCAAAGCTCCCCCAGGCGCCGCCAGGCGTTGCGGCGTATCCAGTCCCGCGCCAGACCGGTCGGGGTGACCACCACCAGCGCCCCGGTCCGACCGCGTCTGAGGCGCGCGGGCGCAATCCAAGAGCCGAAAGTCGCTTCGCCGAGTTCCCCGCGCAGCGTCGCGCAAGCCGACGACCAGGCGGCGTTGACCGCGCCAGCCGGATCGGAATCCGTCACCTGTCTATCCATAAGGTTCGTCTTCATTGCCCCAAACCAGACTATACGTTCACGCCACACGCCCAGATGAATCGCCCTCGCCCTTCGCAATCGGCCCCGAAACCCGGCCCGTCGTGAACACACAAAGACCCCGTCGGCGGGACCGAAAGGCCCCGTCGCCACTACTGCAGAGCGAGTAGGAAATTCATCAGAGGAGGCCAGAGTAGCCAGACGCGAAGGGAGATCAACGAGAATTCTTGCCCGATTCGACGGATAAAAATCTTGACTCACGCAAGCTCTTCGCCCGGCTGGAGAAACTCAAAAAAGGCGGGGGATGTGCATATTGTCGCGCCGAAACTTAGTCCGGGCGCAGCAAAAAAGCCGCAAGCGATGTCCTCGCTTACGGCTTTGAAATCACTTCATTATTTTTGAATACTAGGCGACAGCTAGTTTCTTCAGACGTGCAGCTAAGCGCGACACCTTGCGCGATCCTGTATTCTTGTGAACCACACCTTTGGAAACCGCGCGCATCAATTCGGACTGGGCCACGACGAAGGCGGCCTTTGCGGCGGCCACATCCCCCTGGGTGAGCGCTTCTTCGAACTTGCGAAGATAGGTGCGCACGCGGGAGCGGCGATTGCGGTTCACCGCAGTGCGACGTTCAATCTTTCGGACCGCCTTCTTGGCGCCCGGCGTATTAGCCATGTTTGCAACCTAATTTCGATCCGCGCCGCACACGACAACTGGGTCCTTCGTGCGGCGGCGCGCTAAACGGAGGCGGGCTTTTACCCAAAGCCGGGCGCCTCGTCAACGCGCGATCGCTTCAAGGGCCGTTTTCGTCGGGGCCTCAGCGCTCGGAGCCGCCGAAGTGTGGGGACCGAGCAGGTTCAGGTTGGCGTTGCGCAGGGCCAGCCCGGCTGCGTCATAAAGAAACGGGACGAAGGTATAGCGCAGGCCCCGCGTCACCGGCATGGCCTCATGCAGCAGGGAGCAGCCGAACACCGCCGCCCCGCCTGTTGGAGGGCTATAAAGCCTGGGGCCGAATTCGGGAAAGCGCAGCTCGCCGCCCTCATAGGCTTCGGTGTTGAGGTTCAGGCTGACGGCGAAGCGGCGATGGGCGGTCCCGGCGGTGGCGTCGTCGCGATGACGGCTGAAGAAGCCTTGATCCTGGGCGTCGTAGCAGCAAACGAGGTATCGCTCGATCTCCGTCGCCCGCCAGCCCCAGGCCCGCTGAATCAGGGGAAAGAGGCGCTGGCGAAGGCGCGTCTCGACGACCAGACGCAAGTCCTCATCCTCGATCATCACATCGCGACGGCGTTTCAGGGCGGCGTTGAGCTGGGTGACGGTGCGCCCGTCCTGCGTGGCGGCGAAACCCGATTGGGTTCCCCCCTTTCGGCCGTAATAGGCGATCAAGGCGGCGCAAAGCTCCGGCTCGAAGATGCGCGGGGCGATAAGTATGGGGGCGAAGGGCTGGGCCTCGGGTGGGATGGCCTCGGCCGCCGCCAGTTCCGCCGCGAGCCGGTCCAGCACGGCGGTCGTCGCTTCAATCGGTTCAGCCATAACGATGCGCAGCATGGGGTCTATCAAAAAGACGGCTGGGCGCAGGTGTACACCGTCGTTCAGGCCGTAGAGCCGGCTGATGGCGTGCTCATAATCCCAGAAATAGCGCAGGCCCGGCGGCTGGTTGGCGAGGCCCCGCTCCAGCCGATCCGCCCGGTCGGCGCTGACGCCGAAGAAGCAGGCGTCCTCATCATTGAAAAGGTCACGTCTCGCCAGGACGGCGGCGTGGGCCTCGGCGCAGGCGGGGAGGCTAAGGGTGGCGAACACCATCAGGACGATCCAGCGGCCGCCCGCTACGTCGAAGCCATACCGCTCCACCCCGTCCGTGGCGGCGACGAACAGGGGGGCGGGCTCGCCGAACTCCGGCGGCCGGACGGGCGGGGACGCGGTCATGGGGTTGGAGTCTGCGCCGCCCGGGTGAAGGAAGGCCTAATGCAGGAGTGCTGGCGCCTCAAGCCTGGGCGGCGTCCAGGAGGGCGATGATCTCCTGCGTCGTCGCCGTCTCGCCCAGGCGGGGAAAGATGCGCGCGACACTGTTTGTGTGAGCCTCTTCGCTCATGTCGGTCATGGCGTCGACAGCAAGGGCGACGTTGAAGCCCAGTTCATGGGCATGGCGTGCGGTGGACTCCACGCCGGCGCTGGTGGCCACGCCGATGACGACGACCTCAGTCACGCCCAACCTTTTCAGGTGGACTTCAAGATCAGTGTTGGTGAAGGCGCCCCAGGTCCGCTTGGTCACACGGTGATCTTCAGGCCGGGCGTCAAGTTCGGGGCAAAGCTCCGTCCAGCCGTCAGGAAACGCCCCTATCCGCCGCGCCTGCGCCGTGCGGCCCGGCGCGCCGCCATCCACATTGACCAGCACGATAGGCAGGCCATGACGGCGAAAAGCGTCGAGCAGCGCCCGAGCGTTCGCGAGCACGCCGTCCATAGGATGGGCCGTGGGCAGGGTGACGATCCCTTTTTGCAGATCAATCACGATCAGAGCGGTGTTGGCGTCGAGGGATGTAAGGGGCATTACGAACTCCGACTGAGAGTGGAAAGGCGTAAACGCGCTGGGGGCTGAGGCGCGCGGGTCATGGCGTCTCGCCATAGCCATTGCCGTCGCAATGTCCAGCGCGCTATGGCCCCGCCTTCGACGCCGAGGAGCCGGAACAAGATGCAGGATTACGGCGCCCGCCACCGGGCCTGGATCGACCGAGCGGTGAAGAAGATCGAGGCCGATGTCGCCCGCTCCGCCGACACGCACCTGCTGCATATTCCTATGCCGGCCTTTCCCAAGGTGGCGCTCTATCTGAAGGACGAATCGACTCACCCCACGGGCAGTCTGAAGCATCGCCTGGCCCGGTCGCTGTTTCTTTATGCGCTTTGCAATGGCTGGGTCGGGCCGGACACCACGATCATTGAAGCGTCCAGCGGCTCGACCGCCGTGTCGGAGGCCTATTTCGCCCGTCTGCTCGGTCTGCGCTTCATCGCCGTCATGCCGCGTACGACAGCCAAGGAGAAGGTGGAACAGATCGCCTTTTATGGCGGAGAGCACCATTTCGTCGATTCAGCCGCCGAGATGTACGCCGAAAGCGCCCGCCTCGCCCACGAGCTGGACGGCCATTACATGGATCAGTTCACCTATGCGGAGCGGGCCACCGACTGGCGCGGCAACAACAATATCGCCCAGTCGATCTTCAGCCAGATGGTGAACGAGCCCTCCCCCATCCCGGCCTGGATCGTGGTGGGCGCCGGCACGGGCGGCACGTCGGCGACTTTGGCTCGCTATGTGCGTTATCGGGGACTATCCACCCGTCTCGCCCTGGCCGACCCGGAGGCGTCGGTGTTTCACCGCTATCTGGCGGACCGTAGCGTCACCACCGTCGCCTGCGCCCCGTCCCTGATCGAAGGGATAGGCCGGCCGCGCTGCGAACCCTCCTTCATCCCGGACCTGATCGACCGAGCTTATCCCGTGGCGGACATGGCCAGCCTGGCGGCGGCGCGGGTGCTGTCGCGGCGGATCGGGCGCTTGGTGGGCGGCTCTACAGGGTGCAACCTGATCGCCTGCATGGCGCTGGTGCGGGAGATGGCGGCGGCCGGCGAGAGCGGCTCCATCGTCTCTCTGTTATGCGACTCCGGCGAGCGCTATCGCAGCACCTACTATAACGACGCCTGGCTGGCCGAACGCGGGCTCGATCTCACGCCGCTGGAGGCGGAGGTGGACGCTTTTTTTGAGACCGGGGCTTGAGGCCCTCCAACGCCGACTTTAACGGAACGGCGGCTCATCAAAGGCGCGCAGCTTGCGCGAATGCAAGACGGCGCCTTCCTGCCGCAGAAGATCAATCGCGGCGATGCCGATCTGCAGGTGCTGGGAGATGGCCTGTTCGTAAAAGCGATTGGCCTGGCCCGGTAGCTTGATCTCCCCATGCAGGGGCTTGTCCGACACGCACAGCAGGGTTCCATAGGGCACGCGGAAGCGGTAGCCCTGGGCGGCGATAGTGGCGGATTCCATGTCGATCCCCACCGCGCGGGACTGGTTGAAGCGAAGGGCGCTGGTGGTGAAGCGCAACTCCCAGTTCCGATCATCTGTGGTTACGATGGTGCCGGTGCGCAGCCGCCGCTTCAGCACCTCGCCGCTTTCGCCGGTGATCTGCTCCGCCGCCTTCTGAAGCGCCATCTGCACCTCGGCTATGGGCGGGATGGGGATTTCCGGCGGCAGGACGACGTCCAGCACATGGTCGTCTCTGAGATAGGCGTGGGCCAGCACGTAATCGCCGATGGTCTGGCTGGGGCGCAGGCCGCCGCAATGGCCGATCATCAGCCAGGCATGGGGGCGCATCACCGCCAGATGGTCGGTTATGGTCTTGGCGTTGGAGGGGCCGACGCCAATGTTCACCAGGGTTATGCCCGTCCCGCCCGGCGCGATCAGGTGATAGGCGGGCATCTGGTGGCGGCGCCAGCCGGCTTCGGCGGCGACCCGCTCCGGCTCCTCAGTCTCCGCCGTAATCACCGCGCCGCCGGAGCAGGATAGGGCGGTATAGGGGCCGCCGGTCTTGAGCTGGGCCGCGCCCCAGCGCACGAACTCATCCACATAGCGGTGATAGTTGGTGAACAGCACGTAGGACTGCACATGCTCCACCGGCGTGCCTGTATAATGGCGCAGTCGGGCGAGGGAAAAATCCACCCTCAGCGCATCGAACAGGGAGAGCGGACGGACGACATCTTTCGTAAGGGAGTCCAACGGCGAGATCCACCGGCCATCGGCGATCTCATCCCCGATCTGCGCAAGCTGAGTGGAGGGGAACCAGCGGGCCAGGCTCACCGCCTCGCCGCCCGACAGGCCCAGATCCTCCCCGCCGTCCAGGACGTAAGGATAGGGGATTTCCTGATTTGACAGCCCCACCTCGATCAGGACGCCATAATCTTCCGCCAGGAGTTGCAACTGTTCCATAAGATAGTCGCGAAACAAGGACGGCCGCGTTACGGTGACCTGATAGACGCCGGCCTTGCTCATGCGCGCGAAAGCGCGGCCGACCCGGGGCGAGGGGGCGTCGGCGGCATAGGTCAGGCGCAGTTCGGGATAGGCGTAGGCGCCGGCCAACCGTGCGGCGGGATCGGGACGCGTTCCGTGCTGGAGATAGGCGGAAAGGGCGCCGCGCAAATTGCCGGCTGAGGTTTCGTAGGCGGCCTGCAAGCTATCGAGCAGGGCGGGTATGTCTTGGGAATGCATCTTCGCTTTTAACCGAAGTGCAGCCGAAGGTCACGCCTGCTTTTGCAGGCGGCTGCATCGTCATGGAAAATTCACGCCACATTCCTTAACGCTTATGCTTGTGTCTATGGGCGTTGGAGGGAGACACATGGCTGTATTGACTGCGGATATCGCAACGAACGCCCCTGCCGGGCAGACAAAGACGGTTAATCTGGACAACAAGGTGCATCCCACCGGGGTGGCCGCCTTCGTATTGTTCCTGTGCGCAGGCCTCGGCTACGCCGTCTACGGTCTGGTCAGCGACCTCGGCACCTATGGCCAGGGCGAACCGCTCGCCATCGGCGCGCTTCTGTTGCTGGGCTTGGCGCTCCTGATCGCCCTGGGCTTTGAGTTCGTCAACGGCTTCCACGACACCGCCAACGCGGTCGCCACGGTGATCTACACCCACAGCCTGCCGCCCCTGGTGGCCGTGGTCTGGTCCGGCTTCTTCAACTTTCTAGGTGTTCTGTTGTCCACCGGCGCCGTGGCCTATGGCATCGTCACCATGCTGCCGGTTGAACTGATCCTGCAGACGGGCAGCGCGGGCGGCTACGCCATGATCTTCGCGCTGCTGCTCGCCGCGGTGATCTGGAACCTCGGCACCTGGTTTTTCGGCATTCCCAACAGCTCCTCCCACTCCCTGATCGGCTCGATCCTGGGCGTGGGTCTGGCCAACCAGCTTCTCTCCGCCAAGTCAGCGGCGTCGGGGGTGGATTGGGGCCAAGCCGGCAAGGTGCTGCAGTCGCTGGCCTTCAGCCCCGTCGCCGGGTTTGTCTTCGCCATGCTGCTGCTGTGGGCGCTGAAAGCGGTGATCCGCGTGCCCAAGCTCTACCAACCGGCCGATCCCAATGTCTCGCCGCCGATCTGGATACGCCTGCTGCTGGTGCTGACTTGCACCTTCGTGTCCTTCTTCCACGGCAGCAATGACGGTCAGAAGGGCATGGGCATTCTGATGCTGATCCTGATCGGCGTGGCCCCCACGGCCTACGCCCTGAACCGGACCATGTCGGATAAGGCTACCCCTGCCTTTATCGCCCACGCCTCCGCCGCCTCAACCGTGCTTTCGGCCCATGCCGGCGGCGCGCCTAAGCTGGCCCCGGCGGACGCCGCCGCGGCCGTCAGCGCAGCCCTGAAGGCCGATAAGCTGAAAACGCCGGAGGTGTTCTCCGCCCTCAGCGTCGTCGCCGGCGACATCGCCGCCGAGGTGAAAAGCTATGGCTCCGTCCGCCAGGTTCCGGCGGCCCGGACCTCGAACCTGCGGAATGAGATGTATATCGCGGCCCAGGCGCTGACCAAGCTCGGCAAGTCGGCTGGGACCTTCAACAAGGACGAAGCGAAGACGGTGAAGGATTTCACCTCAGGCCTGAACAACGGCACGCGGTTCATCCCGACCTGGGTCAAGGTCACGGTCGCCGTCGCCTTGGGACTCGGCACCATGATCGGCTGGAAGCGGATCGTGGTCACTGTCGGCGAAAAGATCGGCAAGGAGCACCTCAGCTACGGCCAAGGCGCCTCAGCCGAACTGATCGCCTCCATCGGCATCGCCGCCGCGGACAATCTGGGCCTGCCCGTCTCCACCACCCACATCCTCTCCAGCGGGGTGGCGGGAACCATGGTGGCCAACGGATCAGGGCTCCAGTGGGGAACGCTGCGGGACATCGGCCTGGCCTGGATACTCACCCTGCCCGCCGCCATCCTGATCTCCGGCACGCTCTACGCCATCTTCCGCACCATCTTCGGCGGCCTGTAAGCCGAACTGTCGAGGCGGACGCCTCGTCGGGCGTTAGTCGTCCCCATCCTCTCCCCCTGCTAAGCGGGGGCGAGGATGGGGTTAAACTCGCTAGGGTTTAACCCCATCCTTGGGCTTGGTCCGACGACTCGGACAGTCGGCCCTATCAGGCGAGGTAGCCTCATTATCGGAGGCGATACCCTTTGTTGCGTCTGGGCTACAGGCACCAGGCCTGGGATGACGACCCCGGTATCACGACGAGGAGACGCGGAGATGATGAAAATAAGCGTCGGAAGTTACGTCTAACCCTTAACTACCCCGCGCCGGGCGGGGCCGAGGGCAGGACCAGGGTCGGATCGACCGGCCGGGCTTTCTGAGTCGTTTCAGGGGCGTAGCGCACTTCGAAATGGAGTTGAGGGCGATCGACCGCGCCGGTCTGGCCCGCCTGGCCGATCTCCTGGCCCTGGTCTACCGCATCGCGCATGCGCACCTCGATTCGGTCCAAATGAGCATAGGCCGTGACCCAGCCGCCAGGATGCTTGACCAGGATCAGGTTGCCGAAGCCGGGAATGGAGCTGCCGGCATAGACCACCTCCCCGCTCGCCGCCGCCTTGACACTCTCACCGGGCGTGGCGGCGATATCCAGGCCGTCATTGCGCTGGCCCGGCCCACGGTCGCCGAAGGGCTGAAGGATGGCGCCGTGCAGGGGCCAGACGAACCGGCCCCTGCCGGCTGTGGAGACGTCGGTATCGCTGAAGACGCCGGGCGCCAGGGTGGGCGCGACAGGGCGAACCCGGCCAAGGATCGGCGCGCCGGCGGACTCGGCGTTGGCAGACGGCAGGCTCGCCACCCGCGTCGGCGGGGGGCCTAAGGCTTGGCTCCCCTGAGACGGCAGGGCGGGCGTGCCATAGGGCGAGGCTGCGGCCGAATTCCCGCTCGGGGGCGTCCAGGGCGCGCTTGAGGGCGAGGTCGGCGTCGGGCGCTCCGCCGCCATTTCAGCGGAGACAGGCCCGCCGACCGGCGCCGGTCGGGCCGCATCGTCTCTCGCCACGGGCGTGCTGGGCGTCGGCGCATAGACGGCGACAGGGGGCTGGTTGGGCGCCGCCGCATTCGGGTCCGTCCCCGCTGGGGCGGCGACAGCCGCGTAGGCTGCGCGTCCCTGGGGCCAGGGCGAGGCTTGGCGCGCCGCCAGCGCCTCACGGGCCTCTCGCGCCTCGCGGACAGCGCGGGCTTCCTCCGCCTCCCGCAGGCTTCGGCGGGACGCGGCCTTACGGGCCTTGGCCAGCTCCGCCTCGATCAGCTTGGCGGGCGCTCCCATAAGCTTGGGCGCCGCCCCGCCGGCGTGGGGCCGCACGCCGCCATCCTTGGCGCCAAGAGGCAGGTCCAGCGTCTGGCCCGGCTGAAGCTCGGCGGCGTGCTTCAGGCCGTTCAGCTTGACCAGTTCGTCCATATCCTGGCCGAAGCGATGGGAGACGGCGAACACCGTATCGCCCTGCCCCACCTGATAGCTCAGGCGATAGGGGATCTTGATCACCGTCCCCGGCTTGACCTTGTCGCGGCTGGATATGCCGTTCAGGGCCATCAGGTCGGCCTTGGGCACATGCACCCGCTCGGCCACAGTGGCCAACCGCTCGCCGGGGCGCACCTTGGTCTCATAGGGCGTTTCTATCGGCTCGGACGCGGTGACGCTGGGCGACGCTTCGGCGACATGGTGGACGGCTGCTGCGTGATCGGCCCCGCGCCCGTGGCGGGTGTGATGTCGCCCGCTATGAACCGGCGCAGCCTTGACCGAACGCTCCGGGCCGCGCAGATGGGTGGCCTTCTCAGGCGTCTTTGATTTCGGCTTGGCCTTAGCCTCGGGTTTGGCCTTTGTCCTGGCCTCAGGCTTGGCGGGCGCGGCGGGAACCGTGGCGGCGATGGTCTGGAACCCGTAGGAAGCCGCCTTCCGCCTGGGCGCGGGCGCATCTGAGACGGCCTCAGCGAAGGGATCGTGGGCGATGACGAGGGTGGCGAACTGATAGCGGGCGTCGGCGCGATCCTGCTCACGCGCCTGGGGCCCCTGTGAACCCTGTGGTGGGGCGACGGGCGTCAGGGGCTGGCTGGTGACGGAGCTTGCGGGCTTTCGCAGGGCGTGGGGCCGATCCTCATCGGTCGCAGCGGGCGGCTGCGGCTTGGGCGCCGGGGCCTGCGTCGACGGGGCCTGTCTCGATTGGGCGTACCCCTCGGCATAGGGGGGCGCGGGCTGGCCGGTCGGCGCGCCGGAAATCGGATAGCGCGGACGCTCCGTCATATGCAGGCTGCCGTCGCCCGGCGCTTCGCCGCTGCGGATGGGGTATTGCGGACTGGCGGTGCAGCCGGCCAGCAAGGCGGCGCAGAGGCCGATCACGGCCCGCTTGCCAGCGACCTGCTGTGGTTTGGACGTCATGTCCGGTCTCCAATCTTTAATCGCACGCTTTGAATCGCCCCACCATGTTCAATTTACGGCGGTTCGGGCAGTGGGCGCCACCCCTGACACACGCAAATCTCGCCTGACAGGATGTATCAGGAGTCGCGGGCCACGCCGGTGAGCAGGGGCACGAAGCGGACATCGCCCAGTTCTTCCTTCACAAAGGCGCCCTTGCCGTCGCCCACATAGCGCAACAGCCTCTGTACCGCGCCGCGCCCGACCGGCGCCACCAGAACGCCCTTGGGCTTGAGCTGGGCCAGCAGCTTGACCGGCTCTTCCGGCGCCGCGGCCGTCACCAGGATGCGGTCGAACGGCGCCTGGTCGGGCCAGCCTTCGGAACCGTCGGCGAACCGGCTGATCACGTTCAAAAGCTGCAAGGATTTCAGACGCTTCTCCGCTTCGCCCAACAGGGTGCGATAGCGCTCCACCGTGTAGACATAGCGGGCGATCCTCGCCAGAACGGCGGTCTGATAGCCGGAGCCCGTGCCGATCTCCAGCACCCGAAACCGCCCCTGCAGGTGCAGGGCCTGGGTCATCAGGCCCACAATCAAGGGCTGGCTAATGGTCTGGCCGCAGGCGATGGGCAGGGCCGTCTCTTCCCACGCCCGGTCCTGAAACAGGGCCGGCACGAACAGGTGACGGGGCGTGTCTTCGATGGCCTTCAAGACCTTGGCCTCCGTCACCCCGCTGGAGCGCAGGCTCAAGATCATCTTGGCCTTGCGCGTCTCTTCCGCTTCCGGCGCGGGCGCGGCCCGCATGTCCTCCCCCATAGCGTGCTTTTACGCCTTTCCGAGCGGCCGGCCGCTCAGCTTGGGCGGGGCGCCGCCCAGATGACGCTTCAGATCATGCAGGGTCTCGCGGTGGGTCAGGTCGATATGCAGGGGCGTGACGGAAATCTTGCCCGCGCGAATGGCGAACATATCCGTCCCCTCATGCAGGGGTGAGGATCGGCCGTTATAGCCCATCCAGTAATAGGCCCGCCCGCGCAGATCCATGCGCTTTTCAAAGTGCAGCGGATAGGTCTCGCGGCTACCCTGATGCGTCACTTCGATTTCAGTGACGTCGGCAGGGTCTATGTCGGGAAAGTTGATATTGATCACCACCCGCTCAGGCCAGCCGGTCTTGACCAGTTGTTCGATAATCCCCGCCGCAAAGGTTTCAGATACCTGGAACCGCGCGATCCGGTCCGCGTGATAGCCTTGCAAGGTCTGGGACAGGGCGATGGACGGCACGCCCATGGTCATGCCCTGCAGCGCGCCCGCCACCGTGCCGGAAAACGTCACGTCCTCCGCCATGTTCTGGCCCCGGTTGACGCCGGACAGGATCAGGTCCGGCCGCTCCGGCATAAACTCCTGCAGTGCCAGCATGACGCAATCGGTGGGCGTGCCGGCGACGGCGAAGGTCTTGTCGTCGATCTTGCGCGTGCGGACGGGATTGGTGAGGGTAAGGGCCCGGCTGGCGCCCGACTGCTCCACCTCCGGCGCGCAGACCCAGACATCATCGCTAAGCTGCGCCGCTACGCGCCGCAGCACGGCCAGCCCCTCGGCGTCGATGCCGTCGTCATTGGTGAGGAGAAGTCTCATTTTTGTCTCCCTCCCCCTTGATGGGGGAGGGCCGGGGTGGGGGTGAAGCCCCCGCCGCCGACCGTTTGGGTGTTGGGCTCTAAGCCGGAAAGGTCGCGGCCGCCGACCACCCCCATCCCTGCCCTTCCCCCATCACGGGGGAAGGGTTTCATTGAGCCCTCTCAATATGCGTCGCGCCGCCCATGTAAGGCTGCAACACGGGCGGGATGGCGATGCGGCCGTCGGGTTCTTGATAGTTTTCCAATATGGCCACCAGGGTGCGGCCCACGGCGAGGCCGGAGCCGTTCAGGGTGTGCACGAACCGCGTGCCCTTCTCGCCGGCCGCCTTGGTGCGCGCGTCCATCCGCCGCGCCTGGAAATCGCCGCAGTTGGAGCAGGAGCTGATCTCCCGATACATGTTCTGGGACGGCAGCCAGACTTCGAGGTCATAGGTCTTCTTGGCTGAAAACCCCATATCGCCGGTGCAGAGCAGCATGGTGCGATAGGGCAGGCCGAGCTTTTGCAGCACCGCCTCCGCGCACTCCGTCATGCGCTTATGCTCAGCCTCGGACTGGTCGGGCGTGGTGATGGAGACCAGCTCCACCTTATAAAACTGATGCTGGCGGATCATGCCCCGCGTATCCCGCCCCGACGCCCCGGCCTCAGACCGAAAGCACGGCGTCAGCGCGGTGAGGCGTAAGGGTAGCTCGCTCTCCGGCGTGATCTGCTCGCGCACCAGATTGGTGAGGGAGACTTCGGCGGTGGGGATGAGGTAGCGAATATCTTTAAAGGCTTCGGACTTATTATATTCAATCCGACGCTCAAGATCAAAAGTTTGATGATCGACGGAGTTTTCTGGCTCATCCTCTGTATTTGCCCCTCTTTGTGGAGAAGAAAAGCCAGACGTAGGCGCAGGTTCTGTTTCATTCATTAGGCGCTGAACTGTTATCCAATCGCTATTTTTCACCGAAAACAGATCATCGGCGAATTTCGGAAGTTGCCCCGTCCCAAACAGCGCCTCATCCCGCACCAGCACCGGCGGCGACACCTCCTGATACCCATGCTCCGTCGTCTGAACATCGAGCATGAATTGGCCCAGCGCCCGTTCCAGCCGGGCGAGCTGGCTTTTCAGCACCACGAACCGGGCGCCGGACATTTTCGCCGCCGCCTCGAAATCCATCATGCCGAGCGCTTCGCCCAGGCTCACATGATCCTTGGGTGCATTCAGGCGGGCGGCGGGCATAGCTGAGGGATCGCCCCGGCGGTGCAGCTCCTCATTGCCATGCTCGTCCTCTCCCACCGGCACATCGTCGGCGGGCGGGTTGGGAATGGCGGCGAGGAGGTCGCGCAGGGCCGTTTCCGCCGCGCGTTCTTCCTCGGGCAGGTGGGCGAGGTCGGCCTTGATCGCCTCCACCTCCGCCATCAATTCCGCCGCCTTGGCCTCATCCCCGGCCTTCTTGGCCGCGCCGATCAGCTTTGAGGCTTCATTGCGCCGGGTCTGGGCCGCCTGAAACGCCGTCTTGGCCGCGCGCAGGCGGTCATCCGCCGCCAGAATCGCCGGCGTCTGAGGCGACAGGCCGCGCTTGGCCCAGGCCGCATCATAAGCGTCGGGGTTGTCGCGGATGGCTTTAACGTCGTGCATGGGAGGCGGATGGCCCGAATAGGAGAGAGTCGCGGCGCGCGGGAAGGGGTTTGTTTACGGGCTGGGCGCGCGAACGCCAAGGCTTGGGTTGGGCTGGGGCGGAGAAAGAGAAGCGCCAGCCATGCAAACGCGTCTCGACCCGGCGCGCGCCGCTAAGCTAAGAGCTTACCCAGCCTTAACGCCAAGCCGGGACCCCGCCATGATCGCCAAGCGCCTAAGCCTCGTCCTCGCCCTGGTCCTTGCGCCCGCCCTCCTGGTGGCGGCCTGTGGAAAGCCTGGGGACAAGGGGCCGAAACCTGGGGACGGCGCGGGGACAGGAACCCCCATCCGCTTCGCCACGGACTGGCGGGCCGAAGCCGAGCAGGGCGGCTTTTACGAGGCCCTGGCCACAGGCGAGTACGCCAAGCGCGGCCTGGATGTGAAGATCATCTCCGGCGATTCCGGCACCAACGTCCCCCAACTGCTCGCCACCCGGTCGGCGGATCTGGGCATAGGCTCCAACAGCTTCGGCGTCATGAACCTGGCTGCGGAGCATGTGCCGGTCAAGGCCGTCATGGCCGCGTTTCAGAAGGACCCCCAGGTGCTGATGGCCCATCCGGGCGCGGGCATAGCCAGCCTTTCGGACATGAAGGGCCACCCGATCCTGATCTCAGACGCGGCCATCACCTCCTTCTGGCTGTGGCTGAAGGCCAAGTACGGCTTTACCGACGCCCAGGTGCGCAAATACACCTATGACCCCGCCCCCTTCCTGGCCGACCCGCGCGCGGTGCAGGAGGGGTATGCGACGTCTGAACCCTACATCATTCAGAAGAAGACGGGGACGGCGCCGCTCGTCTTCCTGCTGGCCGATAACGGCTATCCCGGCTATGCGGCCATGGTGCTGGCGCCGGACTCGCTGATCACGTCCAACCCCAAGGCGGTGCAAGCCTTTGTGGAGGCCAGCGCCATCGGCTGGAAACAGTATCTAGAGGGCGACCCCAGCCCCGCCGACGCCCTGATCCTGAAAGCCAACCCCGAAATGACGGAAGATGTGCTGGATCAGGCCCGCGCCAAGCTGCGCCAATACGGCCTGGTCACCGGCGGGGATGCGGCCAAGGGCGGGATCGGCGCCATGACCGAAGCGGGCTGGAAGCGCTTCTTCGACACGGCGGTCAGCTTGGGCGTCTACAAAAAGGACTTGGACTACCACGCCGCCTACACCACAGCCTTCACCGCAACCCTGCCCTTCACCGCCGCGCCAAAGCCTGCGGCCCCGTAGGGCAAGGGATAGAGCCCTCAGAACTCCTCCCAAGCGTCGGATGAGGGGGCGGTTGCGGTTGCGGTTGCGGTTGCGGGTTTGCTGCGGCCGCCGCCCATGGCGCTGGCGATCTTCTGCTGGACGGCATGGACCGGGTTGGGCTTGCGGGCGGCGGGGCGCGGCGCGGGGCTGACGGCGACGGCTGTGGGGCCCGCATCGCCGACGCGGAACTGGCCGATCAGCTCGGACAGGGCGTCGGTTTCTTCGCGTAAGGAATGGGCGGCGGCTGTCGCCTCTTCCACCATGGCGGCGTTCTGCTGGGTCACCTGATCCATCTGGTTCACGGCGGCGTTGACCTGGTGCAGGCCCGTCGCCTGCTCCTGGGCCGAGGCGGCGATTTCCGTCACCACGCCGTTGATCTGGGCCACCTGGGCGGCGATCCGGTCCAGCGCCTTGCCTGTTTCGCCGACCAGATCGACCCCCTGGGCCACCTGATCCGAGGAGGCGGAGATCAAGGCCTTGATCTCCTTGGCCGCCTCGGCCGAACGCTGCGCCAGGGCGCGCACTTCCGACGCCACGACCGCGAAGCCCCGGCCCGCATCCCCCGCCCGCGCCGCCTCCACCCCGGCATTCAGGGCCAGGAGGTTGGTCTGGAAGGCGATCTCGTCGATCACGCCGATGATCTGGCCGATCTGGCGGGAGCTGTCCTCAATCCGGGTCATGGCGCTGACGGCGTTACGGACGATGAGGCTGGACTTTTCCGCGTCGTCCTTGGCCGTGGCCACCACCTTGCGGGCCTCAAGGGCGCCGTCGGCGGTCTTCTTCACCGTGGCGGTGATCTCATCCAGCGCGGCGGCCGTCTCCTCCAGGCTGGCGGCCTGCTGCTCGGTGCGCTTGGAGAGGTCGTCAGAGGCCTGGGTGATTTCCTGGCCGCCGGAGCGCAGGCCGTGGGTGCGGCCGATCACCGTCTTCATGGTCTCTTGAAGCTGGCTCATGGCCCCGTTGAAGTCGGCGCGCAGCTTTTCATAGTCGGGGGCGAAGGCGTGCCGGATCTGGAAGGTCAGGTCCCCGGCCGACAGCCGCTCCAGCCCCGTCCCGATGGAGGACACGACCTCCGCCTGTTCCTTGGCGGCTCTCGCCTTGGCCTCTTCCGCCGCCCGTCGCTCCTGCTCGGTCTGGCCGCGCAGGGCGTCGGCTTCGGCCGCAAGCCTCAGCTTCTCCAGGCCGGCGTCCTTGAACACCTGAACGGCCCGGGCCATGCCGC
>Ga0116226_10000707_pt1 | contig 28447 bp, 23 predicted proteins | sample S1TSphfallax_FD_89692 | JGI IMG/M metagenome (GOLD analysis project Ga0116226, IMG submission 89692) | Host-associated microbial communities from peat moss isolated from Minnesota, USA - S1T2_Fa - Sphagnum fallax MG | ecosystem: Host-associated > Plants > Peat moss > Unclassified | place: USA...
AGTTGTGACCTTTTGGAAAGAAAATGTGCAAAATATTCATCCATTCTCTTTCCAATTGAGAGGCAACGACCTTGAACAAGTCCACAGCAAAACAGCCTTCAAAATCTAAGAAATTCCCATCTACCTTTTTTGTAGGAAAAATTCTGAAGGAATGGAAACCCTGTTCAACAATGGCAGCATATAATGGCTCAAAATCAGAAGACGAACTAGCAAGAGCTTAAATAATCTTTTAACTTTTCTTAGATGCTCTTAGAATCTCTCAAAGGGAGACTTAAAAGTCCAACCAAGATATAGCATCCTACTATTATTTGCTAGTCCGATGCATCAAAAGTATGATGCCATGTCTATTAACGTGCGACAAAATTATGTACGAGAATTGGCATATGCGACCATCGACAGTTGCAATCTGGTCACGCATTCTATGGATGGTGGAATTCACGTCCACAACTAATTGACATTGGAATAAAGATTAGAGGCTCTAAAGACTTAATATTGGATCTGAATTTATTCTCTTCATGATGTAGCAGCCTGTTAGCATTTGACACCTCCTAATTGTCTTCAGAATATTGTTAATGTTGCCAAAGTGAGCATTGAACCAGGTCTTGAGAGGATGTAACAAATTCCCAAGGACACTCGGCGAGTTTATTGCATTTCACTGGGTGTAGTTCACTGTATGGAACACCAATATTGGCTGCAGTTTTGAGAGCAAGAGCTACTCTAGTCCCTTGTAGGTATGGCAGTTGAGCGGACCACACACGTGGAAGGAGTAAGTCATGTTGACCGGGGCTACGAGAAATTAGATCACAAGTTGCATCTTCTCGGTGCATCAATTCAGAGATTGCCTTGCCTACCATTTGACTCGATGATGTAGTACTTTCACCTTGAACGAGAACTTTGATTCATTGCTGGTTCTTTCCCACCTTGGTAAAATGTGAATGTGAGTCACGCCCTCGAACGTCCAATTTCAATAGAAGATGAAATGTTGAAGTTAACTTCAATCTTTTTGAATCAATAGGCTCCTTAAAAGAACGCACCTCAGACAATATTGCTACTTGTCGTGAAGCTGGCTCATCTTTTTGTTGTACGGTCTACTAATTCTTCGAGAATTCTATGAGGCTATCCTATCACAAGTCAAAATTGAAGTAGCATGAGCATTTCTTATCACAACACGGTTGTGGCATTCTACATAGTTAAGAATAACATAACCAGTAACGCCCTTTACAGTGCCAGTTATTCTGGTAACACTAACCAGCTTTTTTGAATAGTCAAGTTTGGAGTGCAGATGACACACTCCCAACTCCTTGAAGGACTCAAATGTGAGTCCAAGTGAGAGACAACGGAAGAGGGAGGAGTCGGGACGCGCTCCCTAGCTCACAACACTTTGAGGGGTAGAAGGGTGTGTTGGAGCTCCAGGATGGGACTAGGAAGAGTTGACAAGCTTATTCACTCACATGGGCCTGCACACAACCCACACAAAGGGGTTAATGCATAGTTGGAGCACCTTTGGTGCTAGGACGAGCCACGGGCAACACGGACACACAAGACTCACCACGGCCCGAACTTGGGGGAAGCCAGCACCTTCCCCCTTATAATATACTGTGGACCTCTCCACGGGGCCCACATCCAAATGGCTTTTCTCTCCCAGGACTCCCGTGGGACTCCCACGTGGGAGTTCCGAAATCCCGCCAGCTAGACTCACGGGACTTTGAAGCCCCATAACTTTGCGAATAGACCTCGGAATGAAGCGCGGTTTGAAGCAAAGTTGTAGCTCTCATCGAGAGCTTTCCAATGGTATGTGGCAAATTGTCTGCAGCCAAGTAAATCGGGTGGATTCCTAATTTTTTCTGGTCGGGAGTCAAACTGCCTATTTGACTCCCGGCCTTTCTTTCGGCCATAACTTGTGTTTCAGATGTCGAAATGAGCAACGCGAGCCCATTTTAGATATCTACGTTCTAAGAACTTTCCAAGGATATAAAGAACGCCACAAGCCATTGAGTTTTGACCCCTCAAATCGGTCTCTAAAGTTTTGAAAGTCCACCGGGACTCCATCTCCCAAAGTGGGAGTTGCCTTGCGAGTGTGAGGGCTCATTCCCTCACACTCTCCTACACTCCCGGGAGTCTATGATGTGACTCCCGGGCTTCCTCTTGGCTCGCACCCTTGCAACCCCTTTGCCTTAGTTGCGAGCCCAAAGCTAGGGTTGCGACACCCTCCCCCTCAATAGTAAAAAGAAAAAAGAAAAAAAATCAACGTGCACCCTTTCCCCCGTCGCATAATGAATAGAATATAAACCCTAGCCCTTTTCAACAGTAAAAAAATATTTATGAAAGTTATAAGCAGTAAAAAAAGTAACGAACCTTACCCCTTTGAACAGTAAAAAATAACTTACAAAAGTTACAAATAGTAAAAAAGTAACAAAAAGTAACAAAGGTTAACAAAAACATCCATGCATTACATTAAAACAGCCAGGCACTACAATGTATTTTTCCTAGTCAAACAGCCACCAGCCATCAGCATTACACTCGTAATGCCCGGATCATATAAATAAGCTTGTGACCATTTATAAATGATTCCTTAATAAAAGAACTACAATTCCTTGATTATTTTCATCCAATCATATGCCCTAAACTCCCATTGATCGTGTATATGGCCAACTCATAATGATGAAGGTGATGTGGATCAATTAGTGGGTCATTAATTATAACATCTATGAATGCATTGTCAATTGGACCATGATTTATTGTTATTATTATTATTTGCAATGAATATTAGTGCATGGAATTCCACATTTGCCATGTTGAATCTAACATAAACACATGTTCGCCAACTAAAATAACTTGGAATAAAATCTAGATGGAAAATGAATTAAATGTGTATAAAATATTTTATTTGTATTTGTCAAGGGACATTTAGTCAAGATGTCTTTCGTGTTCCAACTATTAAATAGTTAACAATATTAAAAAGAAAATTGGATACATCAACCCATAGTTTATGAATACAAAATACCATTTCATCTACAAAATCAACATGTATTTTAGGGAAATTTATAACATTGTTAAACATTTTACAAAAACATTGTTAAATTCAAAGCTACATATCCTAATTCAAATGAACTAGCATAATTCTTATTTTAATCCATTTAAGATTGACCATTCATTTCTTTGTTAGCCTTGCTTACAAAGGCAAGGATATTGTGTTTATATTCATTATAAAGTATAGTAGCTTAAGGGATTTTGGGATTTATAGTAGCAGGTCTATTTTTATATGAGGATTTTTGAAAGATGATATTTTGGCTTGTGTTGAAACTTGAGATTAGTTATAGAATTATGATATCTTCAAGGAGTTTGGTTTTTCTAGAGGATTTTTTTTACGATTATAGTTTTTGCATGGTGAAATGTTTCAATTTCCATCATTTTTCTTTTCCCTTAAGATACTTTTTAAGGTAAATGGCAAGGCCATAGTGTGACACACCCCTGGTTTTCACAAAATTTCATTTCCATATTTTGAGGATTATTTAATGACAAAATTGACCTAATGGTAAGGTATAGGTTACATTGGATTCATCCTTCACATGTTTACATATCCAGCATTTATATCATTCGTTTCAATGTGTAGATTCAATTTCACAAGAACATCTTAGTTTAGTTTCTAACTAAGTTTATCAAAACCTTGCAAAGTTTTATTTTTTTATAAAACACACCCTTCAAATTGGTATTAAAAAAAAGGGAGAATTTCAAGGATGTTTATAGTTTATACATTTGATAGGACCTTTGATGTGGTTTTCAAGAAGGCTTTGCAAAAATTTTAAAGCTCAAATTCTTATTTTTTGTAAGAAAATTTCACACCCAATTGGGTAAAGAAGTTAGTGTGGTTCCACATATATTAATATTTAATATTAGTATAGGTTAGTATAGGTTAGTATACATAGTTCAAGTTTGAAACTAACCTAGTACCAATATTAAATTTATGGAATAACTTCCTCGTACAACCAATTTTGTAATGTTGTTCAAATGGGGATCATCCATAAATGTATTTAGCCAAACTTGCCAATATTCACAGTATGAAAGTAGTAAATCTTAACCACCCTTACATATTGAAGCAATTGTGGCAATTTATTTTAAATTTTAAGGATTTTTTTATGATTTTTTATAAAACAAGGGATTTTTGATAAAATATTTTTTTACACGTGCAAGACCCCAATTAGTTTGTCCTAGAACCACCACATGTTAAGGTAGAAAAGCCCTAATTGAACTTGAAGAAATTATGAAGGCACATGTGAAAAAAGACGGGGACATATGCATAGAAATAATATTTGATAAAATGGAAAGGTTATTTACTAGATGATGCCTCTTGGGAAGAAGAAAAGGAATTAAACAAAATTATCCCACGTTTTGTATTGAAAAAAAATATGTTACTTAAAATGGGGGAACATGTTACATCTTTCACGTGTTAATGGAAAGGAACACTTGATTGGTGAATGGCAAGGAGCATTTGATTAAGTGCAAGGAGTGGCAAAAAAAAACAACATCACATGGTGGACTTTGAATATACCACCCCAAGAAGACTTGTAACTTTAGTAGATAAACATAGCAAGAAAGAAAATACAAGGGATGAACATTGGAAGGAAGGTAAAGAAGAAGATTCTTGAACAAACATGCATAGTTATGTTAAACATCACTAAATTAGAATAGAAATAATCGAAACTTTTAGATGTTGTGGTTGGATGGTAAATCTACACTTTTCACACAATCAATGTAAATCTTTATTGTAAATAGAGCAAGTGTGTAAATATTTTGAATTGTTATAAAATTTTGAAGCACTTGCCTTTATGCTTGTCGTAATTGGGGTTGTGGCAAAGAAATTATGTTTGCAAAGAGGGTCAAGATTAAAAGAAAGCTAGATTCAAGAAGGCTTTCTAGAAGCTTGGTTCTTAATTTTTTTTTTGTCATGGACCATTGAAGTGGCCTTTTGTGTCATAGAGCCATCAAATAGGAAAAAACATTAAAAATGGTTTATTACTAGTTTCTTTACAATGATTAAAGGTTCAATAAATTGTGATGGGAGTTTTGTTTGCCTAACATTGTAGGTTAACTTTTGTTTTACTATGTTGTTTTGGAAGTTTTTAAAGGGCTTGAAGGGTGTGGAATTTGTATTTATTTTGTCCCCCTATTAAAAAAAGTGTTATGATGATATAATGTAATTTTGAACTAAGGTTTGAATTAGGTGTGAACTTTGCACGTGAATCCTCAACACATTGATGATGTGATTTGGTGTTTGAAACTATGGATGGGCTAGCCAACTAACAAGGTCACCCAATTAATCGTTAGGTTCCTATTATATTATTAGTGAATTCAAATAGTAATACAACCCTAAGAATTAAAGATGATATCGGGTGTTGTAGATAGCAACAAAAGACCCCATAGATCAAAGCCACAATCAACTAACATGGGTGTTGGTGTGGAAATGGAATTCAAGAGGTGTAAAATAGACAAGGAACTACAAAAAATGATGCACCTTTAAAAAATTTATGGTCACCTCAATGTTTCAATATTTGAGGTGTCAATGAGATCTAAAAGAAATATTTTTGTGAAATTTACATGGACGTCAATAAAATCCAAGCCATGTCTCTTTAGATGTGGGGGAAGATTAAAGAATGGCGGGTTTGAATGAAAGAGAAACCTAAAGAAATAATTTTGTGGGCAAAATTCCAACAAGTTTTTATAGAATTCAATACCCACCCTCAAGATTATGCTCATCAAAGGAGTTGGAATTGATGGAATTGACCCAAGGGTGTATGACCATAATAGAGTGTAATGTTAGATTTCATAAACATGCATCATATTTTTTTAGTTAGCATATGTCATTTTAGCTATCTTCTTCCTATTCCTTATTATAAACACTTCCATGGGGTTGATGTAGTTGCAAATTTGGACTAAGGCCCTAAAAATTCCTTCCACCCTTTTTTTTATTGCCTTTTCCAAATCTAGATGGTTGGAATGATTTCCTTGGCCAAAACCCGAGCTTTCACCAAAGGTTAAAAAAGATTATTTCACTTTTGCAAAGTAGCTAAGGGGGCCAATTGTGAAAATAATTTGGTGTAGAATTGGTTAAAATTTGAAGTTGTAACTTTGGATGGCACCATTGTTAAATTCATTATTACAATACACTAGTAGAAATAGGCCAATATGCAACTACTCCATTTACAATTATGTGTAATTAATTGTTGTTTGCAATTAACCATGGTAACATTTGCAACTATAAGTTAAATTATCAAAATTTTAAGTCACTTTTGCGATTTTGCAACAACTACTGGCTTATTCATCCTTTCAATGAAATGATTTTACCAATGATTTCATCCTAGAAGGTCGTTTATGGTCCATCAATCACAAATGTAATCAAAATTAATTGCAACTTTATGGGTATATAAAGGTGTATTGAAATCATATGTAGTTCATATTTAGAACATATTAAATTATATCAACCCCATAAAATGTGTTGCAACCCTAGCCTTGGGCTTGCGACCAATGGCAAAGGCTTGCAAGGGTGCGGGCCAAGACGAAAGGTTGAGAGTGTAAGAAATTGTGAGGGAATGAACCCTCACACTCCCAAGGGAGCTCCCATTTTGGGAGTTGGAGTCCCAGTGGACTCCCGAACCTTCAGAAAGAAATTTCAGGGGTTAAAATGTAATGGATTGAAGATTTCTTTATATTATTAAAAGCTTTTGGAACGTAAATGTCTAATATGGGCTTGCATGACCCATTTGGACACTTGAACCACAAGTTATGGCCAAAAGAAGGGCCAGGAGTCAAATTTGATTTCTGACCATTAAAAGTTGGAAATCGCCCCAATTTCTTTTTGTGAAGATGGCTTGCGGCATACCGTTCAAAAGCTCTCGACAAGGGTTACAATTTTTTTTTAGACCTCATTTTAATCAAAGGTGTGCATGCAAAGTTATGAACCCCCAAAGTCACGAAATTTCTAGTTGTGGGAATTTTGGGACTCCCACTTGGGAGTTCCGGCATAAAATGACATTTGGGTGCTGGTCCGGTGGCCAGGCACAAAGTATACTATAAGAAAGAAGGTGGTGGCTTCCCTCAAGTCCAAGCTATGGTGAGTCTTGTGAGTTAGAATTTGCCTGTGGTGAATCTTAGCACCAAAAGTGCAACAATTATGCATTAACCAACTTGTTTGATTTTGTGCAAGTTTGTGCGAGTGAGTGATTACTTACTTGTCATTCTTCCTAGTCCCATCCTAGAGCTCTAGCACGCCCTTTTATCCCAAAAATGTTGCAAGCCAAGGAGCGTGCCCCAACTCTTTACCTTTTCGTTGTTTTCACCTTAGACTCACATTTGAGTCTATTAAAAAGCTTGGGAACGTTGGCATATGTGTATTACAAACATATTTTAAAAGTTCTAAAAATATTTATATATGGAATATAATGTCCATATAACATGTTTATCCAAGGTTTATATTATTAAATTAAATGATTTTGATATTAAGGTTCCAATAAATGTATATCAAGGGTTTGTAAAATTGTAATGGGGCTACATGTTTCAATACATATTATATTAATATGTAAATAATAATTATAAATTACATGTTAATTAATAAATAAATAATAGTGATTATATAGTAGTTATTTTGAATTCATTAAATATTTGATAATTGATGGTTAATCTATATTTATTTATAATAATTTATTATTTGTTTAATATTTATTAAATAAATAATTATGAACTATTAATTAATACCTTAAAAAGAATTAATTGGTTAACTTAATATTATTTTAATTACTAGTTAATTAATTAATTAATTCAATAATTATGGGTTACTTGACAACTACTAGCTAATAGGGGTAAAAACATGGTCAAAAGAGCCCCCTAAGTGAATGGAAATTTTTTTTAATTAAATTTTTTTATGTTTGAAAGATCTCAAGGGTCATTGAAATGTTTTGAAATATTTTCTAGTAATTGCAAAGTTCACATGCTCAAAGGTTGACACAAATCAAAAATATTTTCGCATGTTCAAAACATTCAAACCTTAATAATGGACAATCTTTGTTTTTTTCAAACATCAATATATTTTTTCCAATCAAATGTGCACTTATCCTTTTGAAAATTGGATGGGATTTTCAACATTGATAATTAAAAAGGGCAAAAGGATTTGAACACATTAGGCTCCAAAATGTTGTTGACCTTAACATTATGGATTTTGAAAATGTGACTTTAGCAAAAGATGTTTGTATTTATGTGATAAAGGGCATACCATATATGATATATAATCAATTTATAGTCAAAATTTATTTATATGTAACATGTAATGTTAAATTGGGTATCCGAAATACAAAATTTAAAGTTATAAAACCAACACAAAAGTGATGCATGTCATGTGCAATCCTTGGAAATGGATTTTTACCTTGGTATCCTTGGTTCCTTTTATTGTGTTTTCACCCATGGCTAATAATTATCAATGAATTATTATTTTAAATATCTATTTTTTTACTCATGAACTATTATTAATTGACAATTTTTTAATTTTTAATTATATATAAATAAATTACTAAATATGTAATTATTTTATCATTAATAGTTAGTACTGAAGTTGATTAAATAATTAATTAATATTTAGTCAAAAAATTTAATAATCAATAATAATATGTGTTATTATTATTAATAACTAATTCATTGGTTGATAATGACTATTGATTGGTAATTATTGCTACTAATAGAAGTTATTATAACTAACAGAATAATAAGTAGGTTGATAAGTGGGTAGGTGAATAGTTAATCATTCACTTACCTACTTATTTATTCACTTGCAACCTAAAATTTTATCCATATTCTTTATCTTCCATTTTCATTTTAAACATTATATAAAGAAGGTGATTTGTATTACAATTTCATATTGAAATGTTGTGACATTTGGGATGAACCAATGAAAAAGGCTCAACCCAAGTGGACAATCCAAAATGAAATAATTATATTTATCTATTTACCCCTCAAGTATACATATTTTTAATTCACCCTATTGCCTAGGTACTTACTTAAGTAGGTATCTATTTTAGGTAAGACCTACCTACCGACCTACCTACTTACCTACCTACCCTAGGCTTACCAACCTACTTGTTTAGTTTGACCTATGGTATTACACCACATGACAAGTTTTTTTATTACACCACATGACATGATCTAAGACCAACCAAGCATATGAATCAGACATTTTTAATTATCCAAAATTATGATGGGTTAACTAATCAAATGTTGCCATGTGGTGAGATGAGGTTCCAATAAATGGTGTGGTTTTGGATGCCACCAAAATAGTTGCACCCTAGTTGTAAGTGCCCATACACATGTGGTATTTCATATAGTGGATATATATATTTTTGGTACCTCCATCCAAATGATCACATTGTTGTGATGTCATCAAAATTGGAACTAATTTGTGCTTGGGATTAGTTTTAGGTGACTAAAGGGCCTTGTTGCCTATGACAAAAAAATAGTCACAAATAATACTCACAAGTTTGAATTTTTCTTTTAACTTGATTATGATTGCCACCAAAAACATCTCCTTTAACTTTAGAAGTGCTAACATATGGCTATCATAGAAAAATCTTAGAACTTTTTGGTTATTATAATATTGCACATGGGGTTTTTTTGGGTGAAATGTCACACTATTATTTTTGAATCTAGCATTTACTTGTGCTAAATTGTAGTGTTTAGGGGTTTTTTTTTTGGGTATGGATTTACATGTGCAAACAAAAATTAAGAAGATTGAATAAACAAATGAACCATCAAATTTCACAACCAAACCCAAGAAATTATGGGGGAATTAAACCCCTAGAAATAACCTTTCCAACACAAATGACTTGCAAAATCAAACCAAGTTAAACATACATTGACAACTTCATAAAACCTAACAAAAATAAAAAATTGCAATAAAACTATGGAGAGTGAAAAGACCATGCTAACAAAATGGAAACTAAGGTGTTTGGCTCGTAAAATCGACAATGAATTTAATAAAGATAGAAACATAAGCCATCAAGTTTTTGCATTTGATTAAATAACCTTAAGAAGCCCACAAAACACCCTAACCATCATAACAATATTCATGTCATGTTGCTCTCCATGTTGTTTAATGCATTCTTCATATTGGAGATTTTGCAAAGTATATAATCATTCTACAAACATGTGCACAAGTGGCAAATGGGTAGAAAACCTATTGCAAAGCTTTAATTTCATAAAGGCCAAAGTAGAGTAGCATATTTTGTCTTCCATGCCACCTATTATCTATGGCTTGCCCAATTCAACTAGTTTTAAATACTTTGGGAAGTTTAGCCAATATTATGCAAGGTTTTACCAAGGTTTGCCAAAGCTATTGAATATTGCTAAGTTTTGCCAAATTTTATTGAATATTGTGAAGTTTTGCCACTATTATGTGAGGTTTTGCCAAGATTTGCCAAAATTATTGAATATTTCCAAACGTTGTTAATGTTGTGCAAGGTTTTGCCAAGATTTGCCAAAATTATTGAATATTTCCAAACTTTGTTAATGTTGTGCAAGGTTTTGCCAAGTTTTGTCAAAGTTATCAAGTTGTGTGAGGTTTTGCCAAGATTTGCCAAAATTATTGAATATTTCCAAGTTTTGTTAATGTTGTGCAAGGTTTTGCCAAGTTTTGTCAAAGTTATCAAGTTGTGCAAGGTTTTGCCAAAGTTGTTTAGTTGTGCCAAGTTTTGTTAAAGGTTGTCAAATTTTGCCCAAAAAAAAAAAGTTATCAAAATTAGTTAAATTAAACCTAAATCATTTAACCATATTGAGATTCACCCAATTTATTTGATTTTAGTTCATTTTAATTTAATTTAGCCTAGTTTAGCCAAACTAATTATTGTAATAAAATCCAATTAAAGTGGCAATGGACGTGGATGGATGGATGAATAAATGAATCAATGTTTTATTATTGATGGTTAGACAATAAATAAAAAGGGTCAAATTTGAGTTACATGAATTTTAAAAAGTTACACAAAGTCACTTCAAACTTATTATAAAGAAGTTCAATTACCTTATATTGTCCTAGGGGACCCTGGGAGATATGGAATGGAGACCTTGGGAAAGACAACCCCTTTTTTAAGGGGTATAGGTGACTTGGACTCTAGAGATACGTCCATATTTCCCAAATCATAAAAATATGAATGTTTAACTACCCTAGGTCCCCCCTAAACCCTGCAAATAAAGGGGGATGAGCTTGAAGATAAAGCCCCTTTTATAGGGGGGGTAGGTGCATGAAAGCCTAGAGATGTGCCCACATCTCTTACATAGGATTTTGCAAGAAAGTTTACTTAATAAGAACTACTTGCAAATAAGAAAGAAAGCAAAAACTTTGCAATCCCTTTTAAATAGACTACTTGCGAACATAAATGTAAAATTTGAAATAATTTTTCCCTATGTGAAAATCAATAGTACCCACATGAAATCAAAAAAATCAATTGGCGTTGATGAAATTTAGTGTGGTGATTACTTTCATCCCTCAACTTACTCCATTTACTTAATGAGTATCACATAGATTAACATGTGGGATGAAAGAAATGACAATAGTTAGACACATCCAGTGCGATCAATTTCTAGATATTTGATATATATCCTTCGACCTATAGCAATCATGAACGTTGTCCACTACAAGGGCTTATATGAGATCCTATTTTAAAGCATTTATGGGTTCTCATGTGTGATGTTATGAAGTCTAGGAGTTGATAATGGTTCCTATGTATAAGCATTTCTTTTACTAACAACCTCACTCAAAATTTCTTATTTCTAGTTCATTCAACATTAAATGGGAATGACAAGGACACACATTGCCTATGGTTAATGAATCTTTTTGGTGTGACCATATTCATTGTTGTGTATAATTCATGTATCACGTTATTTTGGCACCAGTTAGGGTTAGGGATGAAAGCATTGAATGCATTGGTTTTCATCCACTATTGTTGACATATCTTCATTTGATATATAGTGATATATGAATCACCCATTAGGCATGACATTATTGCTATGTGCAATTTGTTATGAGGTTTCATTCTTGATGTTATTATGCCTAGCTATTGATGATCGTTGTTGTGTGTGTAGGACCTCTATGCTTGACAACACCTTGAGAGCCTATTCCTCACATAATATGCATTTATTCAATTCCATTTTAAGTTTCATAATTAAAATATTTGTTCATTTGTGAGGTGCTTCTTCCAATTTTGATTTAGATATCACATTTTCCATCTTTGATGTCTCTCCAAAGTTGCCCACTGCCTGTAATGATTTTAGATGATTATATGCTTCTTAATAATTCTTGTCCTTCTTACACAGTTCCCCATGCAACTATCATTTCTAGTGTTAATATTGTTCCAATCTTCAAAATCATGTTGTCTTTGGGGTTTTCCTAAACTGTCCATTTGGGGATTCTTTTCCCAAATTATCATTGAACACATCTCATTTCCATTATTTGACACACCTTCATGCAAATACCACCACCTAATCAATTTTTGTGTTTTTATATGTAGGGAGCTTAATGATGTATTCCCATTGCTATTAGACTTAAATTTGTGCACATTTGTGTCTGACAATCTCATGTGTTTTAAAATATTACAATAAATATTTTATTTAGATTTTATCTTCCTTTTGGCATGTTGTCCTTCTTTTGATCTTTATACACTCTTATTTTCAACTTCCTTTTGTAATCTTCAAATATTCCAACTATCATAAGACAATTTGACCTTAGTGTTTTCCTTTAAAAAGAATATTTGCTAATGCAGCTTACTTTCTAGTTGGCCAATAATTGGACCCCATAAGTTTTTTGTTTTATCTATTGGTCTACACCACTTTGTTTCCTTTCCCATAATTCCAAGTTGCAAGGTAAAATCATTGTTGGTCGTAATGTTTTCAATGCAAATTATGGTGCAAGACATCAATCATCTTTGCTTATGGGTTTTTAAGATATATTTAGCTAGATTAAACTCACTTTCCTAATTTAACTGACATGACTTGTAGTAGTTTCAAACTTTGATTATTAGTTAAGTCTAATCACAAAATAAGTGCAACGACTTGCAAATTTGGGAATCCCTTTGTATGGCCTTTGATAATTCATTCATCCAACAATTTCATTGTTTCATTTGTCACCTTAGTCTTCTGTTCAACAAGATCTAGATTTTTGTAAAGATCTTTTGGCCTACCCCTTGCATCTTGTGTGTGTCACTCTTTTCTTTTGCTTCATTTTATGTTTCTTAGGTATCCTTCAAAACAACTATAATTTCATAGAGATGTTGTTTTCAAACTTGTGTTGTGTTTGTGTTTAAATATTGTTGTAATAACTTTGTTGATAAAATGGCCACATTTCATGTTGATGGACATTTAAAACTTACAATATCAGTAGATGAGTTTGGAACCACTATTGTTTCTAAACAATATTTGGATTCCAATGCGGCTCACTGCATTTTTAGTTTTTAGTACATTGTACTAAATTTCCATGGTGTCGGTGCAAGGAAAGCAATGGGTTGTGACCTTTAGCCAATATAGGATTATTGATGATAATGTTAATAACAATTCACAAGACACCATCTTGATGCTAGGAATAGTTGCATTTGTTGTGAAAATCATAGTCCCTGACAAGATTACAAAAGAAAAATGTGAAGATATTGACGCTCGCATTTAGTTTTCAAACACTTTTCCATTTTGCATTTTCATTGAGTTGTTTAATTCCTCTTCCAATGGAAATATTACACCCCAAAAAAAACAATCTACCTTCTTGGAAAGGAATGTTCATCCTGGCCATGGCCCCTTGGAACCTCAGTTGCAACCATTGTCTCCTAGCTTGTCAGAACTATTCTCCTCCTTTGCATCACACCCCTTGACATTGGACAACATTGTTCAATATGTTATTGAATGCCTACATTCAATGTTGTTAGTGAAACACACATCTAACAAGTTTTGGAATTTGGATTATGACAAAATCCCATTCATTATGTTCCTTTCTTGTCAACCTCCTCCAATGCAAATGTAACACTCAAATTGCCACCTCTTTTAACAAACATTCATAACACATCCCAGATGCAAGGCATGGATAGGAAATATGATGGCCATGTTTGGTGCAAGGTCATCATAACCAATATCAAGAATAGTTTTGACTTGAACTTCAAAAAGGCATGTTGTTTAGGTCACCTACTATGCATGCAAGATGATTGTGAAAAGTTTGTCCACTTGGGGTCTTGCAATGAGATCTTCCAGTCTAACCAATTAGTTCACATTCTAATGAAAAGGCATATGGCATTGGATTTGCCTTCTTCTTCACTTGGAATCAAATTCTTTAATTTGCCACCCCTTTGTGTGGAGGATTACGATGGACGAGTATATTATGTTGCACATAGGCTGTAGTCCATTTGAAGAACCACCATTCACCTTGGTGATCACATCCACCCTATTGCAAATGGAAAGTGCAAAGAGTCCATTAAGGAGATGAAGATTTTGATAGAACATGCAGTGATTCACACACTGGATGCAAAAATATCTACAATTTCTTTAAGCACCAATAAGTCCTTATTTGATAAACATTTGTTCAATGACAATAACCATGGGAGTGTTAAACTTCTTCATGGAGAAGGACTAGAGCACGTCCAAGATAAATTCATTGAGTTGAGTTATTCCAACATTCACAATCTTGTTGCCTTTTTAACACATCATCCCTAGGGTGGTTACATTGACCACATTTTTGAATTGAAGTCGTGAAGTTGTTATGAATATATTTAGGAATGTTGTTTCCTAGGTCAAATTTTCGACTAGAAGGTTTTCATTTTCAAAATGTTGATACATGGGTTGGTTGTGGAACAAGTTTGATAACATGCATGTAGCCTAGGGGAAATTTTGGAAAATTCTTTGATGAAATGTGTTGTTGGGTGGACAACCATGGCTTGCCATGTAGATGATCCTTCCTATTACAAGGTCATGACAATTGTAATTTGTGACATGCAATTTGAGGAAATAGAAGTGCAACGAATCATGTGGGCAAAGTTAAATGTGACAATGATGAAACATAGATTTTAAAAACCAAACTTCCAAGGATTCATGGCATATAGTGCCCAAGTTAATTAGAATGTAGTAAAAATGGTTTATGGATTTGGTGATGCAACTATCAGAATGGTGGATAAGGAGCGAACATGCTTGTTCCATTGGACTCAATCACTGGACAAACACACTAAACAATTAATCAAGCATGAGTTGTAGAGTGGACACAAGGCAATGTGCTTTGAATACAAGAATGCAACATCCTTAGACGAAGCCAACACTTGTTATGTGGCAATTTGTTACTGGTGGTTTTCATATGATGTTACATCTAAGAATGGAATTCATGAGCTTGAAAATTAGCTTGGCTATTGGCATTTTCGTTTTAGACACAAATAATGGGGAAGTTTCATGGTGCATGTAAAAATACCTTGTGCATATTTATGCACGCCCAAACTCCTTGAAAAATTCAAATGGTCCCAAAATGAAAACAACAAAAGAAAAAGGAGTTGGGGGACGCTTTTTAACTCGCATCATTTATGGGGTAAAAAGGATGTGCTGAAGTTCCAAAATGGGGATTAAAAAAAATGATAAGCATGTCAATTATTTGTATCAATTTGCACAAACCAAACAACAAGTTGGTTAGCACATAATTGGAACATTTTTGGTGAACGGATGAACACGGGCATACATGGATTCACAAGATTCACCATGGCCTAGACTCATAATTCTTGAATTGGGATTGCCACCATTTTGGATGCCCATAACTTCTTACAAATGAAAACCTTCAATTAAAGTGAGGTCTGAAGTAAAGTTATAACCCTCATCGAAAGTTTTCCAATGATATGCAGCACACCTCTTGCACACACTTAACTTAGGGTAATTCCCAACTTTTAATGGTCGAAAGTCAAATTGACATTTTGACGCATGACTTTTCTTTCAAACATAATTTGTGTTGTAAGTATTTAAATGGATGACTCTAAATCAATTTAGACATATAGATTTTAAAAACTTTCCAATGGTATAAGGAAGTCCTCAATCTAATGATTTTTAACCCTTCAAATTGTTCTTTGAAGATTCAAAAAACCATTAGGACTCCAACTCCCAGAGTGGGAATCCACTTGGGAGTGTGGGTTAATTTCCTCACACTCTCTTGCACTCCTAGGAGTGTGAATGTGATTCCCGACCCACACCTTTCCATGCCCTTTCCTTGGTCGTGACAATATATTCTTGATCTCATTTTCTTATTTTTTATTTTCTATATGGCCCTAACTTCTCTTTTAAAACATCAATATTGTGGTGATTTTTATCTTTCTTGATTTTCTTTTCTTTCACATTTGCAAAAGTTTAATGACGTTGATTGGGTAGACATGCCTACTTGTAATTTGGTAGAAACTATGCATAACATTTGGTTGCAACAATTGGGAAAACATGGCACTTGCTTGTTCATAGCCACATCCGATGACTATGTATGAGCTTTTAAGTAATCCACACTTTATGGACAATATTTACAAGGTGGCCCATTTGGCCATGGTCCTAAGAATAATGAATTATTATTGAGAAGGGCCCAAATGTCACATGATCTTATTCAACTTGTAGCAATAGTTGCAAACTATAGGGACAAATTGTCATTCATGATTCAAATTCTATACCTTATGGGTGAAGAGGTTTTTGGTTTGGCCAAGCATTGTGCTGATTGTCTTCATGGGGTAAACAATGATTCCCATAGACCAAACAATGTGTTTTTTTCTCGTTCATGAATGGCCTCCCTTGCTACTAATTCCAATAATGTTCAAAATGTTCCCACCCACCCAACACCTTTCGCTTTACATTATATTCTTCCAATATTCCTTCAAGGTGGGTTGGAGTTAAAGGAGATTATTTCTATTAATGGCCAATGGCACATTGAACAATGTGTGACCAATTTTTTTATCCAATGTTTAACACTTCAAAATAACATAAGGGTCAAATGCATAACAAAAATCAATGATTTTAAAACAATAAATAGAACTTTAGCCCCATGTTATTTAGCTTTTTGGGTTGGATTATGAGGTGGAGCATTAGAACATCATAAGCATTGGTTTTTTGTTGACAATTTCAACTATTGTGTGGGTGGGATAGTGCGAAAATGTGTTGTTGCTAGGTTTCAAGTTCCAAGTTTTTGGCCAATTCAAGAAGATACTAACTTGACCCAAAAGGAGGTTACATGTTTGGAAGAAGCAAGGTTTTTCTTTGACCACTAGTGTAAGAATAATGCTTGTAGTTTGTTTAGAGGTGAACCTCGTAGGATAGGCAATTTCCAAGTGCTTGTTGTTTGTTAATAGAACCTTGTCAGGCTGGTAGATGCAACTTGTTGGCCCATGGCTCGTGGTGGTAAGAAAGTGAAACGACCTTCCAAACTTAATTTAACACAACAACACACCAACAATTGGGAGGTTAGAAAATTGTTTCCCATATACCATGTTCCCTTTTGTTGATGTCCTTCCACCAGGATATGGATGAATTTACAGTGTACTTTCCAATGAAAAATGTTACCACGTGATTATGGGAAATGACCTTAGTTGCTCATGTATAAATTTTGTCACAATGGCTACACATTCTTTGGGTGGTTGTGGGGCATGGGTGCAATGTAAGCACATCTATCATGTCATATAGACCATCATGCATTGTGGGTTCATAGAAGATTTCATTCACTATTGCACATGAAGTTGGGAGGAGGTTTTACATTTGTTGATGCACACTAAGGCTTTTGACAACTAATCACATTTATAGATTCATTTGTAGAGTTCAAGGGAATAGGTGTGGAAAAGCACAAAAGATAATGTCATCATTAGTATAGAAGTTCAAGGGAGTATGTACAAAAATTGGATAACGTGGCTATGTTGGCATCAATTTTTGTGATTTTTTCATTTGTAGAGTTTGAGGTTAGGTGTGCAATGTATAAAAGACTATGTCATCATTAGTAAAGAACTTCATGTAAAAACATAGTTCTAATTACACAAGCAAAGGTTTAATAATTATATCATCATTTTGACAAGATGTGCATTGTTGAAGTGAATGTATAATAATTATAACTAATTTGAATACACCACCTTAATGATACAATTTTGTTGGTAAAAAACATGCTGAAAATGAACGAACAATTATTGTTTCCATTAAAGATGTTGGGTGATGTGGATGAATATTTCCTTCCATGTCAAGGGAATATTATTCCACATCACAAAAATTATTTATGTGGAAAATGATTCGTTCAAAATATTCTTTGATGCGATACAAAAAATTCTTAAAAGATTCCTTCCTATTCACATGAGCATGCTCACCTACTCATTGCTCATTGCTTGTTTGTCGCAACCCCACTTTGGCCAAGTGTGGGGGTGAAGCTCAACACTCCCAAAGTTGGGGATTTGGAGTCCTCTGGGACTCCCGAATGTTTAGAGTTCAACAGCAGGGGCCAAAACACCTCGCATTGGGGTGCTCTTGGTGTCATTGGAAAGGTCTTGAAGCTTAGATGTCGAAAATGGCCTTGCATTGGTCATTTGGACATCTGCAAGCCAAGTTATGGGCAAAAGAAGGGCCGGGAGTCAAACTGGCAGTTTGACTCCCGACCACTAAAAGTCTGGAATCGACCTCTTCCCGACCTCCGAATGGAGAGTGCGATAGGGCGTTGAAAAGATCTCGACAAGGGCTACAAGTTTGGTTGAGACCTCGTTGCGATCAGACGTTGCAGTCGGGAGTTATGAGCTTCCAAAGTCCCAAGACTCCAACCGGGACAATTTCGGGGCAATTTCGAGACTCCAACTTGGGAGTCCCGGGAAAAAGAGCCATTTGGATGTAGCCTCAGCAGAGCGTTGTAGAAAATATTATATGGGGGAAGGTGGTGGCTTCCCTCGAGTCCGGGCCGTGGTGAATCTTGTGGTCCGAAGTGCCCGTGGCTTGTCCCAACACCCAAGGGTGTCCCGGAATGTGAACTAACCACGTTGTGGTTTGTTTTGGATGCAGATTGAAGCTTGATCTACTAGTCCCTCTTCGTAGTCTAATCCCAGGACTTCTAGCACGCCCCTCTACCCCTTTATAGTGCTGGAAGTCGAGAGCGCCTTCCGAGTCCCAACTTTCCGCAACTACACTTTGGTGAACCCTCAAGTGGGTTCACCCTGGGACTTGGGAGTGCGTCATTGTTGCTCACCTTTTATTATCGTTATGGTTGAAGGCTCCCATTGATTCTAGACTTGCAACAAAAATTAGTAGGCATTAGTAGTTATACTGACCTAAACCATTATATGGAGCTCATGAAGTCAATGGGGAAGTTAAAATCTAAGGTGGGAAAAAAATTTAGACAAAATGTGGAACTAACACCAAAAGATGAAATAAGAAAATAGGTGATAAAAAAAAATAATGGAAAATTTGTACCAATAATTACAAGAGTTGCATGGAAGTACATACTTGCAAATGTATAAAAGGATGTACATTCTCCGCCACTTCAAGAAATGAAGGTGAAATAATAATTATGAAAAAAAGGAGAATATTATTCCAAATTTGGAATAAGTATAAAAGGAACAATAATGTCGCAACCCTAGTCTTGGGCTCGTGACCAAGGCAAGGGCTTGCAAGGGTGTGGGCCAAAAAGGAAGTTCAACAATCACATTTCATGCTCCCGAGAATGTAAGAGGGTGTGAGGGAATGAACTGTCACATTCCCAAGTGAGTTCCCATTTTGGGAGTTAGAGTCCCAATGGACTCCCAAATCTTTAAAGAAATATTGTAAGAGTCAAAACTCATTGGATTGAGGATTTTTCTACATCATTGGAAATCTCTTGGAATGTAGATGTCTAAAATGTGCTCGCATGACCCATTTGGACACTTAAAACACAAGTTATGGCCAAAAGAAAGGCTAATAGTCAAATTGACAATTTGACTCAAACCATTAAAAGTCACCCCAATTCCCTCATGTGTAGGTGGCATGCGACATACTGTTGGAAAACTCTCAACAAGGGCTACAACTTTACTTTAAACCTCATCTCTATCAGAGGTTTTCACTCAAAGTTATTGGCCCCCAAAGTTCCCAGAGTTTTAACTTTAAGAATTTCAGGACTCCCACTTGGGAGTCTCGAGACAAAATGACATTTGGGTGTTGATTCTGTGGCTAGGCACAAAGTATATTATAAGGGGGAAGGTGGTGGCTTCCCCCAAGTTTGTGTCACAACCTTAGCTTTGGGCTTGTGACTAAGGCAAAGGGGTTGCAAGGTTGCGGGCCAAAAGGAAGCCCAAGAGTCAAGGCAAAGGCATTGCAAGGGTGCAGGCCAAGAGGAAGCTAGGGAGTCACATCACATACTCTTGAGAGTGTAAGAAAATGTGAGGGAGTGTGAGGGACTGAACACTGACACTCCCAAAACAACTTCCACTTTGGGAGATGGAGTTTTGGTAAACTTCCAAAACTTTAGAGAGCAATTTGAGGGGTCAAATCTCAATGTCTTGTGGCTTTTTTTATATCATTGGAAATTTCTTGAAACGTAGATGTCTAAAAGGGGCTCGCATTGCTCATTTGGACATTTCAAACATAAGTTATGGCAAAAAGAAGGGTCAGCAGTCAAACTGACAATTTGACTTCCAACTAGAAAAAATCGAGAATCGACTCAATTTACTTGGTTACAAACAACGTGCCACATACCTCTTGACAAGAGCTATAACTTTGCTTTAGACTGCACCTCAATCGGAGGTTTGCTCGAAAAGTTATGGGGCTCCAAAGTCGTAGAAGTCCCGGGAAAGAAAATCCATTTGGATATGGGCTCTGTGGCCAGCCTCAGAGTATACTATAAGGGGGAAGGTGGTGGCTTCCCCTAAGTCCGAACCGTCATGAGTCTTGTGTGTTCGTGTTGCTCGTGGCTCGTCCTAGTACCTAGGACATTCCAACTATGCACTAACCACCTTATGTGGGTTATGTGCAAGCCTGTGTGAGTGAGTGAAGCTTGTCAATTCTTCCTAATCCCATCCCAGAGTTCCAACACGCCCCTTTACCCTTCAAAGTGTTGTGAGTTAGGGAGCGTGCCTCGATTCCTTTCTCTTCTGTTATTTTCTACTTGGACTCACATTTGAGTCCTTCGAGGAGTTAGGGGTGTGTCAATCTGAGCCATGGTGAGTTTTGTGAATTTGTGTTTGTTCGTGGTTTGTCCACACACCAAAGTGCTATAATTACACATTAACTAACTTGTTGTTTGGTTTATGCAAATCCATGCGAGTAATTGAATTACTTTTCAATTTTTCTCGTGTCCATGCCAAAGCTTTAGCACGCCCTTCTACCCCTAAAGTGTTTCGAACTAAGGAGCACACCCCAACTCCCTATCCTTCCACTGATTTCACCTTTGGATTCCCAGTTGAGTCCATGCAGGAGCTTGGGGGTGCATCGATCAACAAAAATATCAAGTTTATTTAATGGATTAATGGTATGAATATTAAACATAGATGGAAGTACATAAAATAATTTGTTGCAACCTTAGCCTTGGGCTCACAACCAAGGCAAAGGTTTGCAAGGGCATGGGCCAAAAGGAATGTGGGAGAGTGTAAGAATGAAAACTCACACTCCCAAGTGAGCTCCCATTTTGGGAGTTGGAGTCCCAGTGGACTCCCAAACCTTCAAAGAGCGATTACAAATGTCAAAACACATTGTATTGAAAAGATCTTTATATCATCAAAAAGTTGTTGAAACGTAGATGTCTAAAATGGGCTTGCATGATCAATTTGGACACATGCAACACAAGTTATGGCAAAAAGAAAGGCCGGGAGTCAAATTGGCAATTTGACTCCTGATCACAAAAAGTCAAGAATCGACCCAACTTCCTTGCGTGTAGGTGGCATGCAACACGCTGTTGGAAAGCTTTTGATGAAGGTTACAACTTTGCTTTAGACCTCATCCCAATCGGAGGTTTGCACACAAAGTTATAGCCCTGCAAAGTCATGGAAGTTCCAACCTTGACAATTATGGGACTTTCATTTGGGAGTTTCGAGACAAAAAGCCATTTGGATGTGGGCCTTGTGGAGAGGTGCAAAGTATACTATAGGGGGGAAGGTGGTGGCTTCCTTCAAGTCTAGGCCATGGTGAGTCTTGTGAGTCCGAGGTCGCTCATGGCTCGTCCTAACACCAAAGGTGTTCCAACATTATATTAATCAACTTGTTGGTTGGTTTGATGCAGGTTTGTGTGAGTGAATAGTTTACTTGTCACTTTCCTAGTCCCATCCCGAAGCTCCAACACACCCCTCTACCCCCTTAAAGTGTTGAGAGCTAGGGAGTGTGCCTCGAGCTCCTAACCTTTCCTTTGTTTTCTATTTCAGACTCACTTTTGAGTCTATCGAGGAGCTTGGGAGCGTGTCATTATCCCTTTAGAACTAATAGAAGTATAAATTTTTTAAAACACTTAAAAATAAGAAGAACATTTACAATAATTAATAAGATAAAAATAACATTAGGAAAATGTAATGAAACAAATGCAACTATAGTGGTGGATACATTATATATTTGAACACAATTTAAACCACTAATAATACATGTACGAGATAATAGGTTGGGATTTGCAAAAGGGTAATATTTAGGTTAGATGTGTAAATGAAAGAACATGCAGTATCTTCAAGAAAAGGATCTAAAAAGCCAACACCACATTCACACGTAAATCAATGGAAGATATTATTGCAAAAATCATGGAAGCAAACAAGATTATAAAAATGTTTTAGGTTATGGCAATAATTAAGTATAAGATGGGCAATTTAGGATTACAAATTAGTACTTTAACAAATAGATTACTTAGTGCAAAGTGGGAGAATCAAGAATTACAAAAGTCGAAGAAGAAAGGTGTGAAAACACAAGCAATTTAAAAGCATATGGTTAGCACATGAAAAAAAATAATCTAAAGTTGAGGTGAAGATTAATGTCAAGAGCATATCATTATTGGAAAAGAAAAAAAAGTTATAGAAGGAGTTAGATCAATTGCAACTACTTTTGAAACATAATCGGTTTGTCAATAAATGTATGTGTAACTCTTTCAATTGTAGGCACCCTAACAAATTCAACTCTTCAAGGGTAGTTAATCTATCAATAACTATAGGTAATTTTTTCAACTATGAACACCCTAACCAATTCAAACATTTAGTAGCAATAATTTGTCAATAGAAGAAGGTAAATCTTTTAACTTTAAACACCTTGATAAATCCAACCATTCGAATGTGATCAATTCGTTAACATATGTAAATAACCCTTTTAGTTTTGAGCACACTATTAAATCCAAATATTGAAGAGCGTTCAATTTGTCAATAGATGCAACTAATTCCTTCAACTACAAGCACCTTAACAAGTTCAATTCTACAAGGGCAATCAATTTGTCAATAGATGTAGGTAACTCCTTCAATTACAAGCACTTTGACAAATCCAACAAAGGGCAGTTGATTTGATCAACAAATGTAGATAATTCCTTCAATCATGAACACCCTAATACACATAACCATTTAAGGGCAATCAAATTCTCAATAGATGTAAGTAACTCTTTCAACTACGAACACTTTAACAAATCCAAGTTTTCAAGGGCATCAATTTATCAATAGATGTAGGTAATTCTTTCACCTCTAAGCTACCTTGACAAATTCAAATATTGAAAAGTATTTAATTTGTCAATAGATGTGGGTCTCTCCTTCCACTACGAGCAATTTGAGAAATTCAACTTTACATGAGCAATCAATTTGTCAATACACTTAGGTAATTCCTTCAATTGGGAATAATTTAAAAAATGCAAATATTGAAGTGTAATCAATTTGTTAATATATGTAGGTAACTCCTTCAACTTTGAGCACTTTGACAAATCTAGCTTTTCAATGGTCATTAGTTTATCAATAGATGTAAGTAAATTTTTCACCTATGAGCACTTTAACAAATATAAATATTGAAGGGCAATCAATTTGTCAATACATATAGGTAACTCTTTCACCTACAAGTAATTTGACAAATTCAACTCTACACAAACAATCAATTTCTCAATACATGTTGGTAATTTCTTCAACTTCAAGCACCCTGACAAATGTAAAGATTGAAGTGTAATCAATTTGTCAATAGAGGTAGGTAATTCCTTCAATTGCAAGCACCCTAACAAATCCAACAATTGAAGGGACAATTGAAGGGTAATCAATTTGTTAATAGATGTAAATAACTCCAACTTTAAGCATCGTGCCAAGTGTAAGGATTAAAGGGTAGTCAATTTGTCAATAGATGTAGGTAACTCCTTCAACTTTGAGCATTGTGCCAAATGCAAGGATTGAAGGGCAGTCAATTTGTTGATAGATGTAGGTAACTCCTTCAATTGCGAGCACTCTAACAAATGCAAAGATTGAAGGGTGTCAATTTGTCAATAAAGGTAGGTAACTCCTTCAACTCCAAGCACCATAACAAATCCAATAATCGAAGGGAACTCAATTTGTCAATAAATGTAGGTAACTCTTTCAACTTTGAACATCATGCCAAATGCAAAGATTCAAAGGCAATCAATTTATCAATAGATGTAAGTAATTCCTTCAACTATGAACACTTTCACAAATTCAATGATTGAAAGGTAATCAATTTGTCAATAGATGTGGTTAACTCTTTCAACTATGAGCACCATGACAAATCCAACAATTGAAGGGTAATCAATTTGCTAATAGATACAAATAACTCCTTCAACTGGGAGCACTTTGACAAATTCAACAACTCAAGGGTAGCTAATTTGTCAATAGATGTGGGTAACTCCTTCAACTTCAAGCACCTTGACAAATCCAACATTTCAAGGCTAATCATTTTATCAATAGATGTAGGTAACTTTGTTAATTATGAGCACCCTGACAAATCCAACTTTTCAAGGCTAGTTAATTTGTTAATGGATGTAGGTAACTCCTTCAATTGCGAGCACCTTGACAAATCCAACTTTTCAAGGCTAATCAATTTGTCAATAAATGTAGGTAACTCCGTCAAGTTCAAGCACCTTGACAAATACACAAACTCAAGGGAAGTCGATTTGTCAATAGACGTAGGTAACTCCATGAATTGCGAGCACTTTAACAAATCCAACTTTTCAAGGGTAGTCAATTTCTCAATAGATGTAGGCAATTATATCAACTTTGAACACCTTGACAAATCCAACTTTTCAAGATGAGTCAATTTGTCAATAGATGTAGGTAACTCCATCAACTACGAGCGCCCTTACAAATCCAACTTTTCAAAGGCAGTCAATTTGTCAATACATGTAGTTAATTTTGTGAACTATGAACACCTTGACAATTCCAACTTTTCAAGGGCAGTCAATTTGTTAATAAATCTAGGTAACCCTTTCAACCGTAAGCACCCTAATAAATTCAACCATTCAAGGGCAGTCAATTTGTCAATAAATGTAGGTAACTCCTTCAACTTTGAACACCCTAACTAATCCAACTTTTTAAGGCCAATCAATTTGTCAATAGATGTAGGTAATTTCGTCAACTGTGAGCACCCTGACAAATCCAACAATTGAAGGGTAGTCAACTTGTCAATAGATGTGGGTAATTCTTTCAACTTGGAGCACCTTGACAAATTCAACCATTTAAGGGCAGTCAAATTGTCAATAGATGTGGGTACTTCCTTCAACTGTGAGCACCTTGACAAATCCAATAATCGAAGAGTAGTCAATTTGCCAATAGATGTGGGTAACTCTTTCAATTGCGAGCACTTTGACAAATCCAACAATCGAAGGCTAGTCAATTTGTCAATAGATGGGGGCAACTCCTTCAATTGCGAGCACTCTGATAAATTCAATGATTGAAGAACAATAAATTTATCAATAGATCTGGGTAACTTTTTCAACTTCGAACACCCTGACAAATCTAACTTTTCAAGGCTAGTTAATTTGTCAATAGATGTAGGTAATTCCATCAAGTTCAAGCACTTTGACAAATCTAAATTTTCAAGGCTAATCAATTTGTTAATAGATATAGGTAATTCCGTCAAATTTGAGCACCCTGACAAATCTAACTTTTCAAGGGAAGTCAATTTGTCAATAGATGTAGGCAACTCCTTCAACTTTGAGCACTTTGACAAATCTAACCAACGAAGGGCAGTCAATTTGTCAATAGATGTAGGTAATTCTTTCAACTCTGAGCACCCTGACAAATCCAACCATCGAAGGGTAGTTAAATTGTCAATAGATGTAGGCAACTCCTTCAACTTCGAGCATCGTGCCAAATGCAAAGATTGAAGGGCAATCAATTTGTTAATAGATGTAGGTAATTCCTTCAACTGTAAGCACCTTGACAAATCCAAAGATTGAAGGGTAGTTAATTTGTCAATAGATGGGGGTAACTCCTTCAATTGGGAGGACCTTGATAAATTCAACGATTGAAGGGCAATCAACTTGTCAATAAATGTGGGTAACTCCTTCAACTGTGAACACCCTGACAAATCCAACTTTTCAAGGCTAGTCAATTTGCCAATAGATGTAGGTAACTCCTTCAACTGCAAACACTTTGACAAATCCAACGATTTAAGGGTCGTTAATTTGTCAATAAATGAAGGTAATTCCTTCAACTTTGAGCACCTTGACAAATCCAACAATTGAAGGGCAATCAATTTGTCAATAGATGTAGGTAATTCCTTCAACTGTGAGCACCCTGACAAATTCAACAATTGAAGGGTAGTCAATTTGTCAATAGATGTAGGTAATTCCATCAAGTTCCAACACCCTGACAAATCCAACTTTTCAAGGCTAATCAATTTGTCAATAGATGTAGGTAATTTCATCAATTTTGAGCACCCTGACAAATCTAACTTTTCAAGGGAAGTCAATTTGTCAATAGATGTAGGTAATTCCTTCAACTGTGAGCACTTTGACAAATCCAACAATTGAAGGGCAGTCAATTTGTTAATAGATGTAGGTAATTCCTTCAACTGTGAGCACCTTGACAAATCCAACAATTGAAGGGTAGTCAATTTGTCAATAGATATAGGTAACTCCTTCAATTGTGAGCACTTTGACAAATCCAACAATTGAAGGGTAGTTAATTTATCAATAGATGTAGGTAACTCTGTCAAGTTCGAGCACCCTGACAAATCCAACAATTGAAGGGTAGTCAATTTGCTAATAGATGTAGGTAACTCCTTCAACTTCGAGCACCCTGACAAATCTAACTTTTCAAGGTTAGTTAATTTGTTAATAGATGTAGGTAACTCCGTCAAGTTCGAGCACCCTGACAAATCCAACTTTTGAAGGCTAATCAATTTGTCAATAGATGTAGGTAACTCCATTAATTGTGAGCACCTTGACAAATCCAATTTTTCAAGGCCAATCAATTTGTCAATAAATGTAGGTAGTTCCTTCAATTGTGAGCACCTTGACAAATCCAACAATTGAAGGGTAGTCAATTTGCCAATAGATGTAGGTAACTCTTTCAACTTTGAGCACCCTGACAAATCCAACTTTCCAAAGAGAGTCAATTTGTCAATAGATGTAGGTAACTCCGTCAAGTTCGAGCACCCTGACAAATACAACTCAAGGGAAATGAATTTGTTAATAGATGTAGGTAACTCCTTCAAATGTGAACACCTTGACAAATCCAACAATCGAAGGGTGGTCAATTTGTCAATAGATGGGGGCAACTCTTTCAATTGTGAACACTTTGACAAATTCAACGATTGAAGGGAAACTAATTTGTCAATAGATGTGGGTAACTCCTTCAATTTCGAGCACCCTGACAAATCCAACTTTTGAAGGTTAATCAATTTGCCAATAGATGTAAGTAATTCCGTCAAGTTCAAACACTCTGACAAATCCAACTTTTCAAGGGAAGTCAATTTGTCAATAGATGTAGGTAACTCCTTCAATTGTGAGCACTCTGACAAATTCAACAATTGAAGGTTAGTCAATTTATCAATAGATGTAGGTAATTCCTTCAATTGTAAGCACCTTGACAAATCCAACGATTGAAGGCAAGTCAATTTGTCAATAGATGTAGGTAATTCCTTCAATTGTAAACACCTTGACAAATCCAACGATTGAAGGGTAGTTAATTTGTCAATAGATGTAGGTAATACTTTTAAGTTGATGCATTTTGATAAATCAAGCACACGCAAGTTGGGACAATGACCAAAATTGAATGGTATTTCTTTAATTTTGGCTTCTTCCCAATGTATCCATCGCAATTCATATGCATGTTGGTCATGTAGGAAATCTTCCACAATGTTTGATGAAACTTGAGCCATGTCAAACAACCTTAATTTGGGGAGGTGTACATTCTTGAAATTCCTTGAAACCAAAGTTTCGTTTCCTTCCCATGATAAACCTTGTAGTCTTGAGGCCACCTATCACATGAAAAATTACAACATATGAGTTAACACATAATTTTTAAATTATGCAATAATTTTGATGCGTTTTCTAATATACTAA